>Ga0302240_1000556_pt1 | contig 37318 bp, 34 predicted proteins | sample AAG_UR_His_MG_FD_193538 | JGI IMG/M metagenome (GOLD analysis project Ga0302240, IMG submission 193538) | Enriched activated sludge microbial communities from anaerobic digester in WTTP, New Holstein, Wisconsin, United States - AAG_UR_His | ecosystem: Engineered > Bioreactor > Anaerobic >... | reverse complement strand
CCTTTTGTTTATTAAGCTGGTTGGCAGACCATCTTTATTCTAACAAAAGGAGGTATCTGAATTAAATACTCAAAGCTAAAGCTCTTTAGAACCCCCGGTAGAACCGGGGGTTTTCGTTTTATAAAAAAGCAGAACAGCGGCCACCGGCCGCTGTTCTGCTTTTTTCACTTCAGGTGGAAGAACGTGTCAGACACGTTCTTCCTTCCATGTACTTACATCATCGCCGCTTCCGCACCAACACCGCATTACCCTCTTCACCCTCCATCTCAATGGACATCCGGTCAAACATGTCTGCCACGGCCGCATCCAGGCCAGCCTCATCTTCAGCGGTCACCACAAAATAGCCCGCCCGCTGGGTGGCATTGGAAATAGCCCCAATAGTCTGTCCTTCTTCATAGTGAAACCCATAATCCAGACAGGCCGCTGTTGGATGCGCACTGAGCTTCCGGATCGTCCCAGGCTCAGAAAAAAACAGCTGGGCGGATAAGCGCCGACGCGCCTTTTTCCAGTCGTAAACCTCAAGGGCGCTGAAATCCGACTGCACACCCAGCGCGCCCTCAACCATCCATCGCAGCCAGTCACATCCGGTCACTTCTGGCATCCAGATGTCTTCGTACGCGCCGCCAATACGGCATGCCAGCTCGTTTACCACCGTCGTTTCACCCAGCAGATACTGGATGTATACCGGTCCGTTAACAATTTCGAAGGCCTTAACAATGCGCTCGGAAAGCATAAGCACCTCATCGGCATGAGTCTCGAAGTGTTTGGTCGGGAATTCGTGGGCCACACAAATGCCAATGCGCTCCCGCTCAGCGAAGGTCACTCGGTCCGTCAAAGCGAGTGGGTATAGCTTTCCCTCCCGTACCCAGCCGGAAAAAGTGACCTCATCACCGGAAACAAACTTTTCGACGAGGATCCGTTCGTCCCTGGAATACCTGAGCACCTCATCAAAGCGTTCCAAGACTTCATCAGGAGACGTCACCCGAAAAATGCCGCGCTGGCCCTGGGAATCCACCGGCTTGACCACCCCGGGCATCAAGGTTTCAAGAACCTCCAAACCGTCCGTGAGATGCCACAAGGTGTAAGGCGCCGTCGGAATCCCGCAGGCGTCGAGGCGCCGCTTCATTACACCCTTATGGGTCGCCCCCAATGCAGTGTCCGCGCTGATCAGCGACGGCAGCCCCATCTCCCGCGCGACTTTAGCCGCCGTGAGCACCGGCTGGTCCGTCCCCGTGGTCATCACGCCGTCGACAGAAAACTTGCGAGCCAGTTCCAGACAGGCGTCGGCGTTAAAAACATCGGCTAAGCCCTCTTCATCAGCGATCTTTTTTGCGGGTGCCGATGGTTCCCAGTCCACCGCCACCACCCCAAATCCCAGCTCCTGGGCGCGTTTCACCGCATTGAGCTGAAGTTTCCCCGCGCCGAGGAGCATCAGCTTCTTTTTTCCATTTGGTTCTCCTGATATGTCGCCGCATTCTGGAACCTGCTCAAGCACCTGCGTCTCTTCCACGACGGTGTAGGCCGTCCCGCCTTTCAAACCCTCCGGCATTAAAGAGCGACGCCCGTAATACAGCCATGTCCTGAAATAGAGCGCACACAGCGACGCAAAAGTATAGCCCGACCGGCCGGCCGCGCGAGGTTGGCGCTCGACCTGACAGTTTCCAATCATTAAAGTTTCTCTCAGCACCAGGGCAGAAATATAGGCGAAGCGATACCGCGTCTCGACAATCCGGTCCCTAAGGGCGCGGCGCATCACGCGAAAAGAACTGATTTCTATGTTTTCCGGCTTGCCAATCTGCGTGTTGAACAGCCAGTCCCTGAGGGAGGATCCAAGTGTTCGGATCCACTCTCCCCTGTAGGGGTAGATCCCGTAGACTATGTCCTGATTTTCAGACAACAACTGGCCAATCATGTCGCTCAAAGAAGCCGCCGGATGCTGGAGGTCGTCGTCCATGGTCGCGATCAGATCGCCCTTGGCGTGGCGCAGACCGCATAGGGTGGCGTTTTGCTGACCGAAGTTTTTTGACAGGCGAAATCCCCGAATCCGCGGGTCCGCGGCCGCCAAAGCCTTGATCACCTCAAAGCTGCCGTCGGTGCTGCCGTCGTCCACCAGGAGGAGCTCGAGGGTGAGGGAACCATCGGCAGAAGCCTTTGAATCCTTGGGGGGAGACAATTTGTTGAAGATCTCAGAGGTCAGCCGCGGCAGGACGGACGCTGAATTATAGACCGGTATGACAATGGATAAGCGCATCCTTCAAAACCTCGCAGACATAATCGATTTCGGAGTCATCCAAGTGGTGGGATATGGGCAGCCGGACCACGCATTTGCCGAGGTCGCTGTCCCGCTCCGAGAAAAGTGCCGGATCGCACCTGAAGGCGCGGCCGTGAGGTGAGGCGTGGAGGGGCTGATAATGGGTTCTGACATCGATGCCGCGGGACTGCATGAAGGCCATGAAGGCGCCTGCCTTTGCGGATGTGCGGAAGCGAATGAAGAACAGGTGCCCGTTGCCATTTGGTTGATCCTTCGTGAAGCTCAGGATCTCAGGAACTGAGACCGCGCTCAGAACCGCCTCATAACGCCTGACAATGGCTCTGCGCCTTCCGTTGATGACCTCGAGGTCGTCCAGTTGGGGTGAAAGCAGTGCCATCAGCAGTTCAGAAGGGCTGGCGCTCACACCAGGCCCCACCCATTCGTAGCGGTCACGCTGGCCTTTTAGAAACTGCAGACGGTCCGTCCCCTTCTGGTGATAGATCTGGGTCTGGTCCCATTTGGCCCGCTGTGAGGCGTTGACCAGGAGCAGGCCGCCTTCGCCCGAGGTGATATTCTTGGTATCGTGAAAGGAAATGGCACCAAAATCACCAATGCTCCCCAGGGCTCGGCCATGCCAGGTGCTGCCTATGGCCTGGGCGGCGTCCTCAATCAGGGTCCATTGGTGTTTTTGGCAGAGGGCCATCAACGCCCCCAGATCCACCGGAACCCCGCCATAATGAACGGGCATGACCGCTTTGACTTTGGGTGAAAGCAGGCGTTCGACACTTTTGGGATCCAGGCAGAGAGTCTCCGGAGTTACCGCCGCGAAGACTGGGGCTGCGCCGGCACTTAAAACCGCGTTGGCACAGGAGGCGTAGGTATAGGAAGGCAGGATCACTTCATCCCCTGGTCCAATGCCGCTGAGCGCGATTGCCATTTCCAGGGCCTGGCTGGCGCTGGTGGTCATAAGAAGCAGCGAGTCTGGCATCAAGCCGCTCAGTTTCGCCAAAACCTGCTTGGTATAAGGCCCATCCCCTGACCAGTGGCTGATTGCTGGTGCTGCATCACAGCTGCTGCCAAGGTTGTTTGTGAGTGCCTCGACCATCGGCCCACTTGCTTTTATTCGATTGAAGGGCACATTCATAGGCCTGTTCCTTTCTGTGTCAAGGGTCCCGGGGAGGTAACGATTAGATTTTGCGCCAAAGCACGACAAGTGCTGTTTCATTTGATATAATGAGGCTTGAGGTGATTCGTTCATGTCCATTGACGGTAAAATTGACTGTTTTGGCGATATCTGCCCCGTGCCGCTGATCAAGCTTGAGCGCGCGCTTAAAACTATGATACCCGGCGACTCTGTCATCCTGGTCACTGATCACTCCTGCGTTCCCGAATCTGTTGCGGACCGATTTGAAAGCGCGCATATAAACGTCGACTCTGACGAGGTCATGAACGGCGTTTGGGAGATTACGGTGACTAAGCGCCTTTTAGACTGAACCGGTTATTAGATCCATTTTGGCTCAACTTTTACGAAATCGCACCCTCAATTGTGAGGGTGCTTTTATTTTGATCAAATTACCTCTAACAGAACGAGTCCTCACCCATCTCCATAAAGCAGTCCACGGTCTCGCAGCTGGCACCGGACATAAAGGCCTGGGGCTTATTGATGATGTAAATATCGTGATAAAGCTCGACGTTCCTGATCGAAACCATCTTGTAGTCCCCTGTATAGAGCTCCTTCTTCACTGCACTGTACGGCAAAAACGCAATGCCATAATGGTTGTGAATCGATGATTTCACCGCGCTCACAGCGTCCACCTCAAACAATATACTGAGATCGTTTTCAGTAAAACCGCACTTCTTGAGCTCCGACTTCAGTGGTCCGGTAATATAGCGCGAATCCGCCAGGGCAATCAGGTCATACTGCAGCAGCTGCTCAATCTCGATTGCATCCGGAATCCCGAAGCTCTTCGACGCCACCAGCACCACCTTCTCACGGCCTATCTTCCTGATCTCAAGATCTTCCGCCACCGGCCGTTCATTCGTCACGCCCATATCACACAAATCATTGCGAACCTCCTTCACGATGTCGTCTGTCGTGCTCGAAAAAAGTTCATACTTATTATTGGGAAAACGCCGCTTAATCTTATACAGCGCGCAGGGCAGCGAATAATTCACCAGCGACTTGTCCGCATTGATGCGGATCGTGTGCGTCCGCTTCTCAAGATCCCGCATTTCCCGCTGCATCTTCTCAAAGGACTTTATAATAGTGTTTGAGTATTTCAAAACAATCCTGCCCATTTCCGTTGGCTCCACGCCCCGGTTGCTGCGCTCCAGCAGCTTGTAGCCCAGGGAATCCTCCATCTTCTGAATCATCTGACTGAGGGCGGATTGAGAAATATGCGTTTCACTTGCCACCTTCGAGATACTTTTCGCGTCCACCACTTGCTGAAAATGCTGAAGCATTTCAATATGCAAAGCCCATCGTCTCCTTATGACAGCTTGTATTTAATTTGACATTTGATCCACCCAAAGGCGCCAGTGACGGCTGCCGATGGTCACACCCCAAAAACTTTGACAAACAATGCGCGATCTTCATCCTCATATTAACATCAGTGTTGCTAATAACGCTATAAGTTTTTTCAATGTAGCATCATTTTTCACTATGCACAGAATCTGCACAACCTATGATACAATTTTGTCAAGGGAGATTGTTAAACACGTCACAAACAACACAGGAGGAATGCTCATGTCTGAAGGGACCAGCATCCGCCGCAGTTCATCCAGGGCAGGCACTGCACGCAAGCCCAAGAAGAATCAGCTGCCACTCGCTCTCGCAGTCGTGGTACTGATCATAGCGGTCGGAATCTTCGCTTCAACACGCTCTGCCAACGCCGCGATCTTCTGGATCACCGGCATCACTTTCGGATTCGTTCTTCAGAAAGCAAGATTTTGTTTCACCGCGTCCATGCGGGATCCATATCTGACAGGCGGCACTTCAATTACGCGCGCTGTACTTATTGCATTTGCACTCACGACCATCGGCTTCACTGCCATTAAATATGGTTATGCAGTCAAAGGCCTCGCCATCCCGGGAATGAGCTATGTGGTTCCTATCAGCTTTGCAACAGCTGCAGGCGCGGTCATGTTCGGAACGGGCATGGTTATCGCAGGCGGCTGTGCTTCAGGAACTCTGATGCGCGTCGGCGAAATGTTCCATATGAACATGATTTCACTAGTCTTTTTTATAGTGGGCTCCTTGATTGGCGCCAACCATTTCGGCTGGTGGAAGCTCAACTTCATCAGCAATGGCCCAAAAGTATTCCTTCCGGATTACTTAGGCTGGTTTGGTGCAGTGGCAGCGCAGCTGACGCTGATTGCCGTTATTTACATCATCGCTGCTGTTTACGAGAAAAAGCGCGGCGGTGGCGGTGCGGCACACTAACGAAGCGCTCCCCATTCGAACCTTATAAACAAAAGTACTGCCTATCACAGCTCTTTCGAACACAAAGCCATTTTAAGATCCCATACTAAAAACAAAATCATAAAAAACCAAAACAAAATTTAGGAGGTTATACATATGAAAGAAGTTATTCTCGACTGCATGGGCGAAGCGTGTCCGGTACCGCTCATCAAATGCCAGAACAAAATTGCGGAGCTTGACCTTGGTGATATCATGATCGTCCAGATCGACCACTCCTGCGCTATGAAAAACGTGCCTGAATGGGCCAACAAGGAAGGCTACAACTGCGAGCTCGAAGAAGTGGATGACGGCGAGTGGGAAGTCATCATCGAAAAAACGAGATAAAGATAGTTGAATGTTGGCAGGCAGCCCGAAAGGCGCTGCCCGTCATTCCTCCAGGAGGTGTAGTCTTTGGAAGGTTCCAAAAAGTTTTTCGATAAAATAACTCAAACCGAGTTTTATCAAATGTGGTTCAAAAATGCCTATTCCTATGTGACCGGCGCAGTCCTGCTGTCCATCCTACAGATTGCGACGCTGGCATCCACCGGCGAGCCATGGGGTGTCTCAGGCGTCTTTGCAAACTGGGGCGCATGGATCTACGAAGCCTTTGGCGGCAGTGTCGACAAGTGGTACTATTTCAGCAGCCAAGGCGCGCAGAATACGCTTAACAGTGGTATTCTGAATGATCCGGGCTCCTATAGAAATATGGGGATTATCGTGGGCGCGTTACTGGCTACCTTGTTCGCTTCACAATTTAAAATCAAAAAGATCAAGAATAAAAAACAGATTGTTGCAGCGACCATCGGCGGACTCCTTATGGGCTACGGCGCAAGACTTTCCTTTGGCTGCAACATAGGCGCACTTTACGGCGGGATCGCCTCATTGTCCCTGTCCGGCTGGGTCTTTGCGATCTTTATGTTCGTTGGCGCAGTCGCGGGCAGCAAGCTTCTCGTCAAATACTTTATGTAGGGGTGAAACACGTTGGCTAGAGAAAAAGCAGTAGAGCATTATGACGTCGTCATTATAGGTGCAGGTCCTGCGGGTCTGACAGCTGCCATTTACGCGGGCCGCGCACGTTTGAACACACTGTTGATCGAGAAGAGCCTCGTCGGCGGTCTTGCGACTTATACCAACGAAATTGAGAACTACCCAGGTTTCCCTGACAAGCCGAAAGGCGAAGAGATCACCAACCTCATGAAAAAACAGGCGCAGAACCTCGGCGTTAAATTCAAGGGCGTTCTGGTGCAAAGCGTCGATCTCATGGGCGAAGAAAAAGTCGTCGAGACCTTCAGAAATAAATTTATTGCCAAATCCGTCATCATCTCAACCGGCGGCCGTCCACGTACGACCGGCGGAAGAGATGAAGAAAAATATCTTTATGACAAAGGCATCTCCTTCTGCGCCACTTGCGACGCGGCTGCCAACGAAGGCAAGCACGTTGTTGTCATAGGCTCCGGCGACGCAGCCATTGAAGAAGGCATGTTCCTGACGAAGTTTGCCCGTAAAGTGACGGTCTCCGTCATGCACGACAAAGGCATCATGGACTGCAACGAAATCGCTAAAGAAGCCGCGCTCAAAAATCCTAAGATGGATTTTGTCTGGAATTCAGTTGTCGAAGGTTTTGCAGGCGAAGATCACCTCGAGCGCGTCGTCCTCAAAAACGTCAAGACAAACGAGCTCATTCCGGTAGAATGCGACAATTGCTTTGAGTTTATTGGCTACATTCCAAACACGGAAATTTTCAAAGGTCAGGTCAATTTGACCCCGCGCGGTTATATCCCAACCAACGAAATGATGGAGACCAACATCGAAGGAGTCTTCGCCTGCGGTGACGTCAGAGACAAGTGGCTCCGTCAAGTCGCCACAGCAGTGGGTGATGGCGCTGTCGCAGCCGTCGCAGCAGAGAAATACATCGCGGAGTCCGAAACTTTTGAAAACTACATCATGCAAAAGGAAAAGCCAAGCCTGATCTACGTCTACAACGCCGTTGACCAGGAATCCAGAGAGCTTCTTCCGGTCGTCGAGCGCGTCGAGCAGGAGCTTGGCGGCTCGATCCAGCTGGTCAAAGTCGACTGCTACAAATCCCAGGGCATCGCAAAGCGCCTTGGCATAGAGACTTTTCCTAGCGTCGTCTGCACCCAGGACGGCAAGATCGCCAGCGTCTTGAACGAAAACTTGAATTACGAAGCGATCAGAGCACTTTACTAGTCAATTCGAAACAAGTCCCCACTTGTTTATAGTTCAGAAAACCGTGGAAGTTGACGTCAAAATCGTCACACTTCCACGGTTTTTTTGCTGCCGATGGTGACTTCACACCACACCACACCCCCTCAAGATGTCGCGGCAAGTCCCTCACATGCCCTTGGAGACTCACCCGCCCCGCCCAGCCCCTTGCCAAATTCGTCTGCTTTTGACATACTTAAACCAGTGATGCTTTTTAAATTACTCAAGTCCTCAGGAGGTTCCTCCATGACCTTAAACAAACCCGTCATCTTCGTCGCCACCGCCGCCTTTCTATGGGGACTCATTGGCTTGTTTGGCACACTCCTCAGCCGAGCCGGAATCACCTCGCTGGAGATTGTCTCCATACGCGCAGTCTTTTCCGGCGTATTCCTGACCCTTTATTGGCTCATTAAAGACCGGTCCGTCCTGCATGTCAGATTCAAGGATCTGAAGTACTTCGCCGGCACCGGCCTCTTGAGTTTTCTTGTCTTCAACTATTTCTTCTTCACCACCATGCAGCTCACCAACATCTCCGTCAGTGTGACCCTGCTCTATACTTGCCCCATCTTTGTCGTTCTGCTCTCCAGGCTGTTTTTCAAGGAGCCGCTCACCACCTCGAAATGGACCGCGCTGCTCCTGACCCTGTCCGGCTGCGCATTGGTCACCGGTCTCATAGGCCAGCCCCTTGATGAAGTCCCCGTCACCGGCATCCTCACAGGGCTCTGTTCCGGCCTGACCTTCGCCCTCTTCAGCATTTTCAGCAAACTGGCCCTCGCCAAATATTCCTCAGCAACAGTGACCACCTACACCTTCATTGTTGCCTCTATAGGCATCCTCTTTATAGTCCCGCCGGCGTTCTTCGCAGAGATTTCTGTTAAGCCGGCAGTCCTGCTTCCCGGACTGGCCCTCGCGCTTCTTTGTACGGTTGTTCCGTTTCTCCTCTATACCCGCGCCGTCCAGTCCCTGGAGGCCGGCCGCGCCGCACTGATCACCACACTGGAGCCGGTTGTCGCCGCGCTCCTTGGTTATTTTGTCTTTGGTGAAGCCCTTGGAGTTTTGAAAATCGTCGGCATTCTCCTTGTCGCCAGCGGTGTCCTTCTCGTACAACGTTCGGGTGCTTCCGGCACGCTCACCGAAAACGCCTCATAAAGGTTAAAGGTGCAGAGATTCAAAGAACCCCCAAAAAAACTTTTAACTTAGAGCCTTAAAACTTAAAAAAGCAGAGCCCCTGCCCGTCCGCGTCAATCCCTTTCGCGTCCGAGCAGTCGCTCTGCTTATTGTTTTAGCCGATGGTCTCACTGCTCAAAACACAAAGCAGCCACATCATCCAAGACGACAGCTACATTATCCTGAATGACCAAATCCGCCTTGTTGTCCAGCGGGGTCGTGCTCTTGTTGACGAGAACCAGCCGCCCGCCGGAGTAGCCCCTGACGAGACCCGCCGCCGGATATACCACCAGGGAGGTTCCGCCTACAATCAGCAGATCCGCCTGATCCACCGCCTCAGCGGCTGCCTGGATCACCTCTCCCTTGAGCGGCTCCTCATAGAGCACCACATCCGGCCGAACGGTGCCATGACACTTCAGGCATTTTGGAATAGCCCCCTGAGCCGCAAGGATAAAGCTGAGGTCGTATTTCTCTCCGCAGCGCACACAGTAGTTCTCATGCACCGTTCCATGGAGCTCGATCACAGCTTTGCTGCCTCCCAGCTGATGGAGTCCGTCTATATTCTGGGTGACCACCGTGACATCCAAGCCGCGGCTTTCCAGTTCTGCCAAAGCCGTATGGGCCCTGTTAGGCAGTGCGTCCGGATAGAGAATCTGTTCAAAATAATATTTAAAGAACACCTCAGGATGCTGTAAAAAAAATGAGCGGCTCAAAATAGTTTCAGGGGGATACCCATAAGCTTCGACCGCCTGATACAGGCCTTTTTCACTTCTGAAGTCCGGCACGCCGCTCTCCGTGGACACCCCCGCGCCTCCAAAAAAGACAATATGGCGGGCTTCTTTGATCCACTGTGCGAGCCTGGCGGCATCCCCGGACAAATGACTGCTGTCCCGGATGATTTTCATGGGCTGATCCCACCGTCCCTTCGCGCTTGTTTTTCTGACACTGTTTATTTAAAGTCTGAGCTTTCGGATGTCGTCTTTGAGTCTCGCGATATCCGTCAGGAAATCCTGGATATCATGCTCATGTTCGAGCTCATCATTGAGAATCTGAGTGGCCATTTGATAAGTCGCATGGTCCTTGCCGTAAGTAAATTCCGCGATCTCATTGTATCTCTGAATCGCGCAGCGCTCACCTCTGAGATTCTGCTCAAGCACAACTTCCACATAAGGGTCTACCGGCGCTTCATAGTCACACTCTGCATGGTCATACCACTTTTTAGGATCGAGGATTGGCGTTCCGCCAAGCTGCAGAATCCTGTCGACGACTAATACTGCGTGACCCAGTTCCTGTGTCGCGTGAAGAAGGAGTTCAGGTTCAATTTCACTTCGCATTGGACCTTCCAGCATTCTTGCGCCAATCCAGTATTGGTAATAGGCGAGCCACTCTTCCGCAAGGGCGGAATTGAGCATAGCCAGCAGTTTTTCTACATAAGATGATTTAAGTAAAAGAGTCACCACATATCTATCTTGGTGACTCTTTTATTTATTTATGATTTGGATAGACCGGTGGAGATAGTATCAATGTTCCTTTAAGGGGTATGGACCGATTGTTAATTATTTTATGAGGAACATTTTTTTCTATAAAAAGTGTATCGCCAGCCTTTAAATTATATGTATCCTTGGCTAAAATAATTTCTGCTTCTCCCTGTTCTATAATAATTAGTTCTTCTGAAAAGTGTACAATAAAATCATCAGAATCAGATTGATATGGCTCTATTTCAAATGCTAATGCCAACACAGAAGGGTTAAAGTTCTGAGTAGGCATAGGAGACATTATCTGGTAAGAAACTGAGCTGTTTGGAAACCTCATTATTATCCTCTTATCTATTTTAGTGAGTATGTGGCTGTTGTCATAATTTTCTTCCATAAATATATAAACAGGAACATCCAGAGATTTTGCAATTTTTCGTAGTGCTGAAAGGGATGGCTCAATCATATTTCTTTCCAGCTGTGATAAATAACCTACCGATAATCCCGTGACCGCGGCTATTTCTGTCAGGGTCTTTTTTTGTTTTTTTCTGATATTTCTTATATTATCACCTAACACTTAAATTCTCCTTTACATTATTTTTTCAATTATATTCATTATAACATTTATATTATCTAATAAAATCTATTTATTAAATTTTCGGAATGTCTTGACTAATTTTTTCAATATTGTTAATATTGTAATCATAGTAATATTTAACGCATTTTTAAAGTATAACTAAAATTTTATGGAGGTGTTAAGATGAAAATAACAGATATTAAGTTTGAAAAAGTTAAAATCAAACTTAAAAAACCATTTGTAGTAGCTTTAGGTACCATTGAATATTGTGAAACAGTAATTGTAAAAGTAACAACCGATGAAGGGTATTATGGATTTGGTGAAAGTGCACCTTTTTCACCTGTTACAGGTGAAACATTGGATACGGTTTTATTAACCTTATCAAACTTTAAAAATCTCCTTATAGGAGAGAATCCTTTAAATATAGAAAGGATTCACCATATTATGGACAGGTTTATAATCGGAAATACAGCTGCAAAAGCAGGAATTGATATTGCACTTTACGATATCAAGGGGAAAGTTATGAATCAACCTCTCTACAGAGTGTTAGGCGGTTTTGATAATAAGGTACAAACAGATATGACAATTGGAATAGGAACACCAGAGGAAATGGCCCAGGATGCCAAAGATAAGGTAGAAAAAGGATTTAGAATACTGAAGATCAAAGTTGGTATAAATCATCAAAACGATATGGAAGCCATAAAAAAAATTAGGGAAACAGTTGGTAATAATATAAGGATAAGAATGGATGCCAATCAGGGATGGAATGTAAATGATGCTATAAGAATGTCCAGATTCTTTGAAAAGTATGGGGTAGAGGCTATAGAACAGTCCTTACCATATTGGGATGTTGATGGGGCTGCATTTATAAGAAAAAATACCAATGTAAAAGTTATGCTGGATGAGAGTATCCACAATTCAAAAGATGCTTTAAAAGCAGTTAAACTTCAGGCAGCAGATATTTTGAATATTAAACTAATGAAGAGCAGTGGACTTTACATGGCAGAAAAAATTAATGCAATAGGAGAAGCAGCTGGTATCAACTGTATGCTGGGATGCATGCTTGAAACCAGGATAGCTATAACTGCAGCAGCAAGTCTGGTAGCCGCTAAAAGAAATATAACAGAAGCTGACTTAGATTCATTTATGTACTGTGAAGAATCTGAACTTATAAAGGGAGGATTTAGCTTGAAAGGAGACATTATAGAATTACTTGAAAAGCCTGGACTGGGCATAGAGGTAAGTATGTAAATGTAAATATAAATATAAATTATTAACTTACAGGAGGAGATGTAAATGGAAGCTTTATTTTCAACAACGCCATCTTTAATGGCAATAATAACTTTAATGATAGCACTAAGTTTTTATCTTCAAAAATCTAAAATATTTAAAAACTTAGGACCGGCCTTAACAGTAATTATATTAGGAATGATATTATCTAACTTCAAAGTAGTACCTGTTAGCACAGAGGTTTATGGAACAATTATGTATTATGCCATACCACTATCAGTCTCAATAATGCTTTTAAGCATAGACTTTAAGGCTTTTTTGAAATTATCAAAACAACCTCTGATCTCAATTGTGGTAGCTGCTTTTAGTGTAAGTATAGTAGCGTTTTTGTCCGGACTATTTTTTGCTCCACTGATGGATGAAGGATGGAAAGTTGCAGGTATGTTTGTTGGGACATATACAGGAGGCAGCAGTAACTTAAATGCCATAGCAGCAGGTCTTGAAGCTAGTACAAATACCATAGCAGCAGCTAATGCAGCTGACTACGTAATAGGAATGCCTTCTATAATATTTTTATTTGCAGCACCTGCACTTATTAAGAAATCCAAGGCTTTCAAAAAATTCTGGCCATGTAGTATACCTGAAGAAGAATTAACTGCAGGTGATGGTGTAGAGCTTATGGGTGCAAAAGAATGGAGTATAAAAGATATAGCCTGGATGCTTGCTATAGGATTTACAATAACTGCAGTTGCCACATATTTAGCTGGTTATTTCCCATCATCTATTGCAAGTGCAATAAGAATTCTTCTTATAACAACTATTGCAGTAATAGTAGCACAATTTGAACCAGTTAAAAAACTTAAGGGTAATCTTGATTTAGGTTTATATATCGCTCTGTTGTTTTTAGCAATTATAGGATTTTCAGTAGATTTAAAAGAATTCTTTGGTTCAACAATTACCATTAGCTTGTTCTGTTTTACAGTAGTTATAGGAGGCTTACTTCTGCATCTAGCAATTACCAGATTATTGAAAATAAATTATCAATATGTACTTCTAGGTATTGTAGGTGCAATTGCAGATGGACCTACAGCAGCACTGGTAGCCACTTCAGCAGGATGGAAGTCACTTGTAGGTGTTGCGGTTGTTTTAGGGGTTATAGGTGGTCTATTAGGAAACTACGCAGGAATAGGTGTGGCATATGGAATTAAAGCCGTCCTTGGACTATAGGAGGTGTTCAATTTGAAAAAGTTTCTATTATTCCAGTCAGGAATTCTTTATGGAAATATTTATTTTGACGGAAAAGATGTATATCACGAAAAACTAAACATATATACTAATTCACTGGAAGAGTATAAGGTCCTCTCCCCTGATGATTATAAATTCTATCTGGATTTTACTAAAATAGACCTTAAAGCTTTAAATGAAAAATTATCTGTCTATGAAGAAATATTTTTAAAATCTAATGAAGAAATATTAGAAACACCATTTGGAGAAAAATATTGCCGGTATAAAAACATGTGGGTACAAAGGATAGAAAAATTTCCATTGGATATAGTTATTGAAGAAGATAAAATAGTTGGATTTAATTGCTCAGCACGTGAATGGTGTACCACATTGGTTCAAGAAGGATTTGAAAAATATACCTCTTTGAATATATGGAAAGAAAAATATCCTGAGGAAACAATTTATCCAGTGGAGTTTTTGGGGACATTTGAGGTTGAAATGAAAGATGGAGTAAAACTTTCCACTAACATTTATTTACCTAAGGGTAAAAATGAAAAGCTACCTGTTATATTAGTAAGGACTCCTTATGGAAAAGAAAGCTTTGCCCAGCATCACTATAAATACGTGCAGAGAGGATATGGGCTGGTAATTCAGGATGTTCGGGGAAGAAACGAATCCGAAGGCAAGTGGTTGCCAATGTATTATGAAGCTGAAGATGGCAATGATACAGCAAATTGGATTGCAGCGCAGTCTTTTTGCAACGGGAAAATAGGTATGATTGGTGGATCCTATGGTGGTTATGTTCAGTGGGCTTTAGCATCCACCGGAAACCCATATTTAAAAGCAATGGTGAGCATTGTTACAGCTGGAGGACCATTCACTGATATGCCAAGAAAAGGAGGGGCTTTTGTCTCAGGAATGCTTGCATGGGCCTTTTCCGTATCCGCCAAGAAGTTTAATCCTGAGCTGATGAACAGGAATGACTGGGATCAAATATTAAATATTAGACCTTTTGAAGATGTGGCTAAAAAAGCATTGGGATATCCTGTTGAGTTTATTGAGCAATGGCTTAGTAGAAATACCTATGATGAATACTGGGAAAAAACAGACTGGTATGCTAAAAGGAATAATATAAAAACACCTGCCATAATGGTTGTTTCTGGTTGGTTTGATGATAATGGTATGGGATCTACTGAAGCCTTAGATGTTATAAAGGATTTTCCAGCAGAAAAGAAAAAGGTAATTTTAGGGCCTTGGATGCATAGTGGAAATGCTAACAGAGATTTGCATGGTGTTTCCTTTGGCAATAATGCCATAAGATATGATTTGGATTATAATTATTTAGCTTGGTTTGATCATCATCTAAAAGGTATAGACAATGGTATCAATAGTGGAGATATAGTGGAATATTATACAGTTGGAAGTAATAATTGGAATACTTCTTCTAACTGGCCATTACCTGATATTGAGTATAAAGATATGTATTTAGACAGCAATGGTAAAGCTAATACTTCTTTAGGAGATGGAATATTAAGCTTTGCAAAGGTAGCAAAGGAAGAGAAAGATTCTTATATATATGACCCAAAAAATCCAGCTTTACATCTTATAGATTTGTCAGAAAATGAAGTATCTGTCCCTGAAAATTATAGGGAAGAGGAAAAAAGAGAAGATATACTCTGCTATACTTCTGAAGTCCTACAAAATGATTTAACCATTACTGGAGATATTACTACTGAATTCTATGCTTCCAGCAGTGCTGTGGATACTGACTGGGTCGTAAGACTTTTGGATGTAGACGAAAAAGGAAATTCTATAAAGTTAGTAGATGGTATTTTAACGGCCAAATACAGAAATGACTTTAAATATCCCCAATTGATGAATCCGGGAGAAATATATAAGTTTAGGATAAGAACATCAAAAATATCTAATACCTTTAAAAAGGGACACAAGATAAGATTTACCATAACTTCAAGTGCTAAAAACTATATATTTCCACATAGCAATACTGGAGATTCATATAATAGTGAAAATGTGGTAGTAGCTGAAAACACAATACATCATGGGGGAAGGTATCCATCAAGGATAATATTACCTATAGAAAATAAATAAAAATTAAACGAGAAGGAGGTAATTAATATAATTAATTACCTCCTTCTCACCTTACTAATAGATTTAAGCGCTTTTCAGTTGTCAATATGGATTTAGGTATTGATATTCTAATGGTCTTCTTGGGGTCTACAACTTGGGAGACTTTTATATCTGAAATAAGGCTGGCAAGCATGTAAGCTTCATTAAATATCTTAATAAAAGTATCCACCCCCCTAAATAAGGGGTAAATAATTTATATTTCTATACAAAAATGGATGACAAGTATCTTTTATTTTGTTTAGGTGCAATCAAGGCTTCTAAGCAGCCTGATGAGCCGATTGATAAACCTTACCGTAAACTTAAAGTTGATGATATGCCTATCTTTGATAAGGTTAAAAAATACGATTACAATGACCTTCTTAAAAAGTATATGCTTGATAAAAGCAAGGAGCTTAAACCTGTAAATTCTAAAGTTCCTGTTCCTGAATCTATTACATGCCCTTGTTATTTGAAGAAAAACCTCACGCCTTTAAAATGCGTTATATTTACAGAGCATTTAATATTGACTTTAAGCCTCTACCTAGGATTTCACCCATTAAAGGTTCTGTTGCTTTACCTAAATTTTATGCCTCTAATCATGTTCTTGGTCTTGTCTTGACCTATTATGTTAATTATGGTCTCAGTGCTAGAAAGACTGCCTCTATTATGAAGGATATATCCATCCTTAACTTTATTCATAACGAACTCTTCTTTATCATTATATAGCTCAGGAATTAATTTGATTATAAATTCTGGAATATTATCTGAACTTTGGATCCAGTTTGCTGATTTCAATAGCTTTGTTTCCCATTTGAGGCACCTCCAGGTTGTTTTGTGACACATATACGTCTATACCCATTGGCTGGTGGAAGTATCCCGAAGAATTGAAAAACTTGTGCCTTGTAAATACCGAAACTAATTAGAAGGAAATTGGTGCCAGGCACCAATTTCCACCAGATGATACACCGAAAAGTGGAAGGGGCGGGTGCCGCGGCACCGCCCCTTCCACTTTTCTTCGATCCCTTATAAATTACTTCGTCATATCCCTCAAAACCTTTTGCAAGATTCCGCCGTTGCGATAGTAGTCAATTTCCACCAAACTGTCGATTCTGCTTTGGACCTTGAAGGCCTTCGTCGTTCCATCCTTGGCAACCGCTGTGACATCGACCAGCGCTCTAGGCTTCAGATCATTGGAAAGGCCTGCAATAGAGAAGGTCTCTTCCCCGGTAAGTCCCAGACTTTCACGGCTTTCTCCCTCCACGAACTGGAGCGGGAGCACACCCATGCCAATCAGATTGCTTCTGTGGATTCTTTCATAGCTTTCAGCAATGACTGCCTTCACACCGAGGAGATAAACCCCTTTTGCTGCCCAGTCCCGGGAGCTGCCGGTGCCGTATTCCTTACCCGCCAGAATAATCAGGTTTCTATTATCTGCTTGGTACATCATAGCCGCATCGTAGATTGGCATAACTTCATTGTTCAAGAAGCAGGTCGTATAGCCGCCCTCTTTCCCATTCGCCAAGACATTTCGAATCCGAATATTGGCAAGGGTGCCGCGCATCATGACTTCATGATTGCCTCGGCGGGCGCCGTAGGAGTTAAAGTCTGCTTTTTCAACGCCGTTGGCAATCAAATACTGTCCCGCTGGACTGTTGACCCCAATATTGCCAGCCGGTGATAAGTGGTCTGTAGTGATGGAGTCGCCAAAGACACCGAGCACTGTCGCATTTTCAATAGACTTGATATCATCCAATTCAGGTTTCATGCCTTCAAAATATGGCGGCTCCTGAACATAAGTGGATTTTGGATCCCAGCTGTACAGCGCTTTCTCTTCAACTTCAACCGCATCCCATTGTGGATTGGCGCTGTAAATCTTTTCGTAGCTGGATTTAAACATATCAGACGTGACAGTTTTCGTAACCAGGTCGTGAATCTCAGCATTGGTCGGCCAGAGATCCTTAAAGTAAACCGGTTCATTCTTATCATTATAAGCTACCGGCTCTTTGGCAAAATCCAGGTCTACGCGTCCAGCCAGCGCATAAACGACGACCAGCATAGGCGATGCCAGGAAGTTGGCTTTAACCTGAGCATGCACACGGCCTTCAAAGTTTCTGTTGGCACTGACAACCGCAGCGACCGTCATGTCATTTTCGTCGACTGCCTTGGCGACAGGTGCCGGAAGCGGCCCGGAGTTGCCGATACAAGTTCCACAGCCATAGCCTGTGACGTGGAAGCCAATCTTTTTGAGATCCTCCATGACGCCGCCGGCAATCAGATACTCGGTGACGACGCGTGAGCCAGGCGTTAAGCTGGTTTTCACATACTTAGGAGGCTTAAGACCCAGAGCGACCGCTTTCTTCGCTACAAGTCCAGCACCCAGCATGACACTTGGATTTGATGTATTCGTACAGCTTGTAATGGACGCAATGGCGACAGAGCCCGCACGCAGGGTCTCAACGGTACCATCTTCCCACGTTATGTCCACAGTTTTGGACGCAGCTGCTTCATCCAGGGCATAGCCTCGTTCAGCCACCGGTGCTGACAACGCCTTTTTGAAAGTCTCTTTCATAGCGCTAAGCGGTACGCGGTCCTGAGGACGCTTTGGTCCTGCAAGAGAAGGCTCCACCTTTGAAAGGTCCAGCTCAAGCTTTGTGGTATAAACTTTCTCAGCCTCGCCGGGAACACTGTACATCCCTTGAGCTTTGTAATAAGCGCGGCACAGTTCCACCAGCTTCTCATCTCTGCCTGTCTGAAGCATATAATTCATGGTTTCATCGTCTACAGGGAAATAGCCCATAGTTGCGCCATATTCCGGAGACATGTTGGCTACTGTCGCGCGGTCTGGCAAACTCATGCTATGGACGCCCTCGCCATAGAATTCGACGAATTTATCGACAACTTTATGCTTTCTCAGCATCTCTGTCACAGTCAGGGCAAGATCTGTCGCGTTGACGCCCTCAGGAAGTTTCCCGGTAAGTTTGACACCGACCACCTCTGGCGTGACAAAGAAGAGCGGCTGACCGAGCATGCAAGCCTCCGCCTCTATGCCGCCAACACCCCAGCCCACTACCCCAAGGCCGTTGATTTGAGTGGTGTGTGAGTCCGTGCCAACCAGAGAGTCAGGATAGACGACCACGCCTTCAGGGGTTTCCTTCTTAAATACCCCCGTCGCGAGGTACTCGAGATTGACCTGGTGAATGATGCCGGAAGCAGGCGGTACCGCTTTAAAGTTCTTAAATGATTTTTGTGCCCATTTCAAGAACTTATAGCGCTCGTCGTTGCGCTGGAATTCCAGCTCCGTGTTTAAGTCCATGGCCTCATCCGAGCCAAAATAGTCCACCATGACCGAGTGGTCAATGACCAGATCCACCGGAATCAAAGGGTTGACCACAGTTGGATCCTGCCCCATTTTCGCCACGAAGGATCTCATGGCCGCGAGATCGACGACAACCGGAACACCTGTAAAATCCTGAAGTACAATTCGAGCCGGCTGGAAAGGAATTTCCTGACCTTTGCCATAGCCTTCCGCCCATTTCGCTATTTGCATCACATGCTCTTTCGTCGTCGCGAATTCATCATAATTTCGAATCGCCGCTTCGAGAAGTACCTTAATGGAATACGGCAGCTGACTGACCTTGCCAAGTCCCATGGCTTCCAATTCGTTGATGTCATAGTATAAAAACTTCTCATCAGCAACTTCTAAGGTTTTTGCCTGAACCATCGGTTGAAATTTGGACACTATATTTCCTCCTTTTCAACTGCAGCTAAAATCGAACCCCTGCAGTACATTGAATCAGTTCAATAGATGTTAACACTTTGGCGTTACTTGACCATCGGCAGAAAACATCTCTTCCATGCGGTGAAGGAACCAGGTCACAGCGAGAAGATCCGCAGAGCCCCCCGGGCTGATCCGCGCATTTATATACTGCCGGTCCAGCGCCTCCGTCTTTTGGCGTCCCTCAGGGGTCAGATAGCCGCCTGCGCTCAGGATCTCAGCTGCCTCAGCCCTGACCTTTTCAAGGGTTGCAAGGTCGTGTCTATGCAAAATGGTAGTGTCTTCGGTATGCGTCATTAATCCGAGCAGCGCGTGAACCAGCGCGTCGTTGTCCGAAGTGCTTTGGTTCAAGGCCTCTCTAAGTCTGGGAAGACCCGCCTCAAAAACCGACGGCAACCCCGCTTCAATTTCACCTCTGACCCCGGTAAATCCAAGGACCAAATAGTAATGCTCACCGGCAGTCAGCTGCCTGTCCGGTCTCTTGTGATGCAACACTTCAAGCTCGCGTTCAACCAGTCCCGCACAAATTTCAGCAGCCCGCTTGGCTATTACTTCCGGGTTTAATGGGCCGTTTTCAACCAAGGCTTTTGCCGATGGTCGCAAGACAACCCCCGCCGCCGCCGTCAAAATCCCCAGCAGGAACAGCAGGCCTTTTTGGGTATTCACGCCGAGGGTGGCACTGTACATCTCATGTTCTGCCCGAATGCCAATCCTTCTGATTTTCGAAAGCAGCTCCGGCAAAGGACCTTCGTGCTCAAGTCCCGCCATGGCCAATTCGGTCATAGCACCTGAAAGAGCGCTGCTGCTTCTTAAAAAGGTCGTGATGTCCATATCATCATGAGCTCCAGAATTGAACCTGTCTACCAAGCCCGGGGCAGGGGTGGCCGCGACTTCCATGAGCATGGCTTCCAGAGACAGCTGGCCAATTTTTCTGGCGATTTCCAACTGGGGTGTCGCAGGCTCTTCGGTCACTGAAGCACGATCCGAGAATCGCTTCGCAAGCTGCATAGCCGCGGAGATGACTTCTTCTCTGTCATGACGCATGGCGCGCACACATACGGCCGCCATTTCCTCGCATACCAGACATTGTCTTGAGGGAAGGCCCAGCGACGACCGGCTGACCTGATCCCCGGAGGCACTGAAGACATCCAGATCGAGTAGGCGTCCCCATGGCTTAAAATCTTCAAGCGCAACTGCAATGCCCTTTATTTCATTAGGGTCACCTTGCAGTGCCATTAGAAGTGTCGCGCCGGCAGGATCGTGAAGCATCCGCTCTTCAAGGATGACCATGTTGTGGCTCAGACAGGCGCGCCTGACTTCTGCCGCCGCGTCATAAAGCATGCCAATCCACTCCGGCCTGTATTTGACCGGGCCGGGCATATTCAGCGTCATACTGACTACAACAGCATTATATTCAGTTCTGAGCTGTTCCTGAACTCTTGCCCTGCGCTCCTTGGCGTTCAAAACCATTTCCAGAGTCAGAGCAGATTGGCCATGATTTGTCATGTCACTATTTCTCCTTTAAGATCCGCTAAGCTTTATCAAATTTACACTCGAATTTCCATGAAGCTATTGCAAATCCGACAGGTGTTTTATAGCTTACTCTCCAAAGTTGCTCGGATAGCGGCAATCAATCCGGCCGTAGTCACTTCCTGCTTATCAGGATTTGAGGACAGCGGGATCAAATCTTTTGTCATGATGCCTTTTTTAAGCGTCTCAATGGAAGCCACTTCAAGCTGCTCGGCGAAATGAACAAGTTCTGGGATCTCATCCAATTCACCGCGTTTTTTCAAACCGCCCGTCCATGCGAACAGTGTCGCGATTGGATTGGTAGAAGTTTGAACCCCTTTGAGATATTGATAGTAGTGGCGCGTTACAGTGCCGTGAGCTGCTTCGTACTCAAATTCTCCTGTCGGAGAGACAAGCACGGAGGTCATCATGGCAAGGCTGCCAAACGCGGCTGCTACCATGTCGGACATGACATCGCCATCATAGTTCTTACATGCCCAAATCAGGCCGCCTTCAGAGCGCATGATTCTGGCGACTGCGTCATCAATTAAAGTATAAGTGTATTGAATGCCCGCCTCTTCAAACGCAGTTTTGAACTCTGCGTCGAAGATCTCGTTGAAGAGATCTTTGAAGGTGTGGTCATATTTCTTCGAGATGGTATCCTTCGCTGAGAAAAGAAGATCTTGTTTCTGATCCAGTGCGAACTGGAAGCAGGCTTTTGCAAAGCTGCTGATGGATTCGTCAGTATTATGAATACCCTGAACCACACCAGCGCCTTTGAACTTGTGAATTGTTTGAGTTTCGGTCGTGCCGTCCGGCTTTTTGATGACCAGTTCAGCTTCACACGGACCCTCAACCTTGAATTCGACGCCCTTGTAGAGATCGCCATAGGCGTGACGCGCGATTGTAATAGGTTCTTTCCAGGTAGGCACAAAGGAAGTGAATCCATCCACCAGGATAGGTTTTCTGAAGACCGTTCCATCAAGAATAGCTCTAAGTGTGCCATTTGGACTCTTCCACATTTCAGTCAGATTATACTCTTTGACACGATCTGCATTCGGTGTGATGGTAGCACACTTAACGCCGACGCCCAGACGTTTGATGGCATTGGCCGCATCCACAGTGACCTGGTCTTTTGTATTTTCTCGAAACTCAAGACCAAGATCGTAATACTCCGTTTTCAAATCAATAAACGGTTCGAGCAGTTCATCTTTTACCATTTTCCAGATCATTCTGGTCATTTCGTCCCCATCAATTTCAACGAGGGGCGTCTTCATTTGGATCTTTGCCACTTCTCTTCACCTCTTCTTCATGATAACTCAGACTTCTACGTGGTTATGTCAACGCTTTATGACGCTGTCTTCCACATAGCCTTGAGCGGATTTATCGCCACTTCTCAGTTTTTTTACAACGTCGAAGGCTCGATTCGAAATTAGGTACTCATAGGTTGTTTCAGGCACATGATCCTTAAGGTCCTCAATGCGCCCTTCCGCAATGTAACGCCTGACCCTGGAGGCACTGATGGCATGATCCTCTTCACCGCTTTTCAGTCGCTTGCGTTCAATAACTTCCAGTTCGATCCCAGCTGGAATTAGTATTGATTTCATGGCCTGATTATAGGCCTCTGTGACCTCCGAGTAAGGCTCAGTGCCGACAAAGCGTTTGGTGATGCCAAGTGCAGGCGCAATGTAGTTTAAGAACAGCGCCACATCCATGGCACTATGGGCTGCAGCAAATTCACTATCCCGCGTGAAATAGGATGGGAACGTCAGCGAAGACACCACATAGCGTCCACCTGCAATCACCGTGACGTTCTTTAGGTGCGCTGTGCCTTTTTGGACCAGTTCAATCCGGTCTTCAAAAGGGAATACCGACTGATCTTCTTCAACCACGATCACGTATACCTTGCGGCTGCGCGACGCTGCGGTTTCGATCAAATATTGATGTCCCAAGGTAAAGGGATTGCAGTTGACGATGACTGCTGACGCTTCACCGGGGTCTGCCTCCGCCAGTTTTTTCAAGTTTTCGACATACTGATGGATTCCAACCGTGCCCCATTCCATTAAAGCTGCATAGGGCCTCACTTCTGCAATGATTCTAAAGCCTACGGCCGATAGTTTTTGTGCGCTCTCCGGTTTTGTAAACAAATAGAGTGTATGTCGCCCGGTGTCTATGGCGACATTAATTAAATGCGTCAACACTTTGGCAGAAAGATCTTCTCCCTGGGTCTCTGGATCAACGGCCAAGCCCTGTATCATGTCCCCTTTTAAGGAGCCTGTCGCGATGAGTTTTCCCTCAGAAGAGGAGAACACACCAACCGTGTAGTCGACACCCGCGGGGACTTTCAGACCGCAGCGCTTCAGTAGCGGTTCAGCCGCATCTATGCTGCGAAGCTTACGTTCTTCAAACATAGTCTTACCTCCCAGCTAATATCACAATCAGATTAATAACCTGAGGAAAAATTAGAACAACGAAAAGCATTCTGATGATCTGAAGGACGACGACATCTGTACCTTCAATACCTAAATCAGAAGCGATCAGGGCCATATCCGAGGCACCGGCAGGCGTTGCTGCGAGCATAGATTCCTTCAGCGACATTCCAAATTTGTTATGTATGAACCAGCCGATCAGCATGCAGGCGCAAAAATATCCCAAAAGGAGGATTATTGCAGGAATGGCCAAAAACCGAATTTCCAAGACATCTGCCATAAAAATACCGCTTCCGATATAAGCCCCCGAAAGAACTTGAGCCAATCGCTTGATCCACTTTGGAAGCCATGCTTTGTGCTTCGTCATTTTCAGAATAATGACACTGACAAGCGCAAACAACAATGCACCTGCCGGAATACCGACTGCTTTTCCAACTAGACCAGCGCCAACTGCCACTGTCATTGTTGTCAAAAAGACAATTGTCGGATCTTTTAAAACTACAGATTTTCTGGTATTGACTTTGACTGGCGTGATATCCTCACGTCTGCGCCTGGCAATAAATGCAATCATACCTGGAAAAAAACCAATACCAGCCACCAATCTTATGAACTGCATGACGGCAACCTTTGAAGCATCTGCTCCCATATCCGCACTTATTATGGGAATATCACTCATTCCTCCGGGAACGGCGCACATCAAAGAGGTCACTAAATCGAGCGGACTAAATTTATATATTAAATAACCGGAGATCAGATTCAGAATCATCATGCCGCTCACCAAGGTGATCGCCGGTCTCCAGATTTTTTTTAGTCTTATTAAATCTTCTTTTTCTACACTAACACCAATAAATGCGCCCGCAATGATTTGAGCAGACAATTTCGCTGTGGCAGGCATCAAGGCATGGCCAGTTAAAATATTGAGTGCTGATACACCAATAATGCTTCCAACCATCATACCGCCTGGTACTTTAAGTTTAAAGAATAAATAGCCAATCACTGCACCGATGCAAAGCGTCAGCATAAAATCTATCATATCTGCACCTCGTTTGAATTCCGTTTCACAAGTAAACAGAATCTTATGTAACATATTAATTGATAATTTCGAAAAACGCCAGTAGAGTTTGTATAAAAAGTTAAATATATTAATAAAGATAGATCTCTGTTTCTGAGTATAATTCTATCATAATGCTGCGTTAAAAAACGCAGCTACATTTCCAAAATTTAGAAAATGAGACAGTAGAAATATTCTACTGTCTCAAAAGGCTAAAGGGGATTAAGCCGTTTTCTTCTTAAATAATTTTGATAAGATCGGGAACAGCAGCATCGCGGCGCAAAGAACAAGAAGGACTGCTGTGATTGGGTGTCCTGCTGGAGAGATAACATTCATCAGGCTGCCGTTTTCAAGCTGTACGGCTCTGCGAAGATTTGCTTCGATCATTGGTCCAAGTACGAGGCCGAGGATCAGTGCTGCAGAGGAGAACTTATACTTGTTGAGTATAAAGCCAAAGACACCGGCAATAGCCATGAGCATAACATCGTTGGTGTTGCCTTTAAGTGCAAAGCTGCCCACCGTAGCAAGGACAATAATAGTCGTACCAAGGATGCTGTAAGGTACTTTAAGGATCTTACTGAAGACTTTTGCAATCCAAATAGAAATAATAACCATAATAACGTTGGTGACCATCATGGATGCAAACACGCTGGAGAGGTACTGTGGCTGCGTTTTAATGAGCAGCGGACCAACCTGGACACCTTTCAGGACGAGGGCAGACATCATGATCGCTGCAGCATTACCGCCCGGAATACCAAGGGCCAGCATTGGTACCATTGCACCGCCTGTAGCTGCGTTATTTGCAGTCTCGGAGGCAGCGATGCCTTCCGGAGCCCCTGTACCATATATTTCAGGTGTCTTGGATAACTTGACTTCAGTTGTATAGGCGAGGAAGGACGCGATAGTTGCTCCAGCGCCCGGAAGAATTCCGACCAAAGTACCAAGAACTGCTGAGCGGCTAATAACGCCCTTCATTGCCCAGCCTTCCTTAAAGCCCATCAGCTTTGTCTTAACTTTGTCGCCAGAACCTGTGTTCTCAAGTTTGGAAGGCTTATGAGTTTGCTTGAGTACTTCCGTGATCGCAAACATACCAATCATGAGTGGGATCATCTCAATCCCGCTGAGAAGAATTTGTGATCCGAAAGTCAAACGCGGCATTGCAAGAAGCGGGTCCATACCTATAGTTGCGAGGAAGAGACCAATCAAGCCAGCAATCATTGTCTTGACGACGTTGTCACTGTCAAGGGCTGTCAGAACCGAAAGACCGAGGAATGAGACTGCAAAGAGTTCCGCCGGACCAAATTTGATTGCAGCAGCCGCAAGCTGAGGCGATAACAAGAACATTGCAATTGCAGCAACAACACCGCCTATTGCAGAAGTGACCAAGGAAATACCAAGCGCTCTGCCGGCTTCACCGCGCTGTGCCATTGGAAAGCCATCAAAAGTCGTTGGTGCATTGGATGGTGTTCCAGGGATTTTAAAGAGGATTGCTGTGATGCCGCCACCGGTGATGGAAGCGCAATACACGGCTGTCAGAAACGCTATGGCTACAAGTGGCTCCATACCATAAGCGAAAGGAAGCGCGAGTGCGACCGCCATTGAGGCACTGACGCCCGGCATGGCACCAAAGATAACACCCAGAACTGTACCTGCTACGATAAACGCAAAGGTCACCGGAGCCAGAACGATTTGAAATCCTGAGATTAATAGTTCAAACATGATTCACACTCCTTATTTACTATAGTGACTCGAGGAACAGAGCGATATCGCGGAGGAAGCCCATACCACGCGGAAGCATGATGCCAAGACCTCTTTGGAAGACAAAGTAAATACCAATAGTAATTAAAAGCGCATTCAATGCGACTACAGACGGCTTCTTCTGGCCGGTGAGAACCGCATAAAAGGCAAACATAACAATGGTTGCGAGAATAAATCCAAATGGCTCCAGAGCGAAAGCATACGCGAAAATAATAACAATACCCCAAAACAGCTTGCTTTTTACTATTGCAGGAATACTGATTCCAGTGATGGACTTAAAATGCCGTTTTTCAGCAGGCGTATTTTTATAGATATTGTAGATGTTGACGAATAAGAGAATAATAAGTACAGTAATCAGCAATTGCGGCCATTGCTCGGCGCCAAGTTCAAGATCAGAAGATTTTGGCATTGTAGCGCCGACGTAGACGTAGGAAATTGCGAAAAACACTATCAACACTATGTTGAATAATAATTCCATTGCCAAGCGAACTCATCTCACTTTCTTATATTTGATAGAATCGGGGCAACTTTACGTTGCCCCGACGATGAATGCTCACTAATTCAATTCAGTGTGCGTTTAATTATTTTGCGACGTATTTGTCATAAAGTCCTTGGACAGTTGTAACCTGCTCTGCCCAAATGCCTTGGAACTCATCATATGGCGCGAAAGCTGGACGCTGATCAAGTGCGTTGTTCTTGAGGAAGTCCTGGAATTCTTGGCTGGCAGCAGCTCTTGTAGCAGCTTCAGAGAATGCTTTGATTGCTTCTTCAGGAGTGCCTTTTTTCGCAAAGATGCCTCTCATTGGGCCGAGGAGTGAATCAATACCATTTTCAGTGGTTGTTTCAACGTCAGGAAGAATGCTGAGTCTGTTTTCAGCGCCTGCAACAATGCCTTTCATGTCGCCGGACTCAATCAAACCTTTTGTTTCAGCAGGACCTGCAACCGCTAAGCTGATGTGTCCGCCAAGGATCGCAGCATTGAGCTCTGCGCCGTTGTTGAAGGCAACGAGTGGAATTTCTACGCCAGCAAGTTCAAACGTTTGTGCAACCATCAGAGCATCAACACCAGTAATTGTAAGAACGCCTGCTTTAACTGTGCCCGGGTTCGCTTTAGCATACTCAACAAGCTCTTTCAAATTATTGAAAGGGGCATCTTTTGCTGCAACTATAATATTTGTATCGTGAACGAGTTTAACAACTGGTACTGTTTCTGCTGCCCAGTCAAAGGACATGAGCTTCTGAAGGTTAACGACGAGGAGGGACTGTGTGCCAATTTGGTAGGAATAGCCATCAGCCGGCTGCTTTTGAAGGTACTCAGAACCTTGAACACCGCCGCCGCCTTCAACGTTATTAACGACTACAGGAACGCCAATTTCTTTTTCAAGGGCAGAAGCAAATGCTCTGAGCGTCGTATCAGCGCCACCGCCAGAACCCCATGGGCAAACGAGCTCGATTTTTCTTTCGAAGACAAAGCCTTCCGTTGCAGCAGGTGTTTCTCCGCCTGCGGCAGGTGCTGCTGGCTCAGCAGGTTTGGAACAACCGGTGAATGCGAGGACAGCGACCATTGCGAGGCTAAGTATTAATGCTAATCTTTTTTTCAATTGTATTTCCCCCTTTTAATGATTATATTTAACCGTATGTCTCCGAACAATTACGGGACAGATCGGCCAATACCTTGATAAAAAGTTCCTTTTACCTGGAAACCTGGCGGATGACATCGATTACACTGCCATCTCTAAAAGTAACAACCCCGACTATTTTATCGCCATACTCAATTGGATTTGGGTGACCGACAATTTTCTCCGCTTTGGCTTTTAATGCTTCAATAGTCTCAGTCTTTATTCCAGCAGCATTCAATCGCTCGATCAAATCTGGTCTTGCCGGATTAACCGCAATACCCTGCTCAGTGACGAGAACATCTACTGTCATACCCGGCGTACAGATAGTATTGACGCGATCGAGAATGCTCGGAATTCTGCCTCTGACCAGTGGCGCTACTATAATGGCAAGCTTGGCACCTGCAGAAGTGTCCGGATGTCCGCCAACTGCGCCGCGAATAACACCGTCTGAACCTGTCAGGACGTTAACATTGAAGTTGACGTCAATTTCCAGCGCACTCAGAACAACCATGTCAAGTTGATCCACCGCTGCACCTTCCACACCAGGTCCTGCATAAAAGTGAGCGTCCACTATATGGTGAAACTCATTTTTCAATGTGCTGTCCACTGCGTCCTGGTCAAAACTCTGGACATCCAGCAGTTTTCTGATGAAACCTTCCTCATGCAGCTTAACAATTTGGCTGGTAATGCCACCAAGGGCGAAGTTAGCTTTGATTCCTTTTCGAATCATTTTTTCTTTCAGAAAACGTGTTACGGCCAGTGATGATCCACCCGTTCCGGTTTGGAAGGAAAATCCATCTTCAAAATATCCGGAAGCTTCCATAACATCTGCTGCCGCTTTAGCGATCATCAGTTCCTTTGGGTTGGTGCTGTAACGCGTAGCACCTGACATGATGCCCTTAGGATCTCCAATGGCGTCAATCTCAACAATGTAATCAACATCTGTCTGTGGGATAGCACAAGGTGTATTTGGATAAGGCACAATATTGTTTGAAAGCAGAACAACTTTATCTGCATATTTGGCATCTACCATAGCATATCCCAGTGAACCACATGCTGAGCTATTGTCCCCTTCACGACTGAAGCCGTTGGCATTTCCGAAAAGATCAGTGGAAGGGACCCCAAGGAAAGCGACATCAATTTTAAGTTCACCTGAAGCGATGGAGTAGGCTCTTCCGCCATGAGACCTGAAGACTATTGGGACTTCCATAAGACCATGTGAAATCTGATTGGCAAGCTCACCTCGCAGGCCGCTTGTTTCTATACGATACACCACGCCATTTTTAATGTGGTCAATCATAGGCCTGTGGATGTCTGTCAAAGAACTGGATGCTACTGTCAAGTTCTTGATGCCCAACTTTGCAACGGCTTCCAGAACCAGGTTCACGATATAATCGCCATTTCTGAAATGGTGATGAAACGAAATCGTCATGCCGTCCTTCAATCCCGAAAGATGAATAGCCGACTCGAGATTATCAACGATTTTACTCATGCGTTGATCTGGATTTTTTATATTTGGCATTTCGTGTGCTGTTCCACTAAAGCGCTTTCCATTAAAAGCCTTCAGATTGCCGAGACCGGAGATCGACTCTGGCACATCAACGCCCAGGATATTTTTGTTCAAGTGTAGTCCTCCTCCTCAGCGTTAGATAACCCCAGCAGCCATGGCCATTTTCAACACGCGCTGTGCTCTGTCAACCACGGGCTTGTCGATCATTTTGCCATTCAGACTGATAACGCCAAGTCCCTTTTCCTCTGCTTCTTTAATGGCTTCAACAACACGCTCTGCATGCTCAATCTCTTTTGCTGTTGGTGTGAAAATTTCGACTACCGGTGCAATTTGTCTAGGATTAATGACAGACTTGCCGTCAAATCCAAGTTGTTTAATAGTTTCCACTTCTCTCCTGAAGCCTTCATCATCATTGACGTCCGCGAAAACGGTGTCCAAAACCGCGATGCCTGCAGCTCTCGCTGCGAAGACCAACATGCTTCTGGCGGTGAAAAGCTCTGAACCTCCAGGTGAACGTGTCGTTTTCAGGTCTGTGACAAAATCTTCTGCGCCTATGGCTATTCCAATTAATCTAGGGCTGGCTTGTGCGATGCTTAGAACATTTAAAATTCCAAGACCGCTCTCAATTGCTGCCATCATGCCTACGCTGCCTGGTTCTAGTCCTGCTTTTTTCTCACACTCTGTAATCCACTCGTCGACTTCAATGACATCTTGAGCGGTCTCTGACTTAGGAAGGCGAATTATATCCGCACCCGCGAAGACCATTGCTTCAATGTCCGCTTTCCCATAAGGTGTGTTCAGCGGATTAACGCGTACGACTTTTTCAATGTCACCATAATCAATAGTCTTGAGAGCTTGATAAACCAGAAATCTCGCAGAATCCTTTTCAGACAGTTTCACTGAATCTTCAAGGTCAAACATCAGCGCGTCAGGTCCGTAGATGTGCGCATCTGCCATTAATCCGGGATTGTTGCCTGGTACAAACATCATGGTTCTTCTTAATCTGTCTCTGATAAAAGCCACTCTAGACACCCCACTTATAATCGGTCGTTTCAACCGCTCTGTGAAGTGCTGTCAGGACTCTGGCTTTAATCGTACAATCCAGTGCGCCGCGATCCGTCGCAACGACCTTTACATTATGTACTCCAGCTTCAAGCAAGGTTTGCTCAATGACCGCCCGAATCTGATCTCCAAATTGATATAGTACTGAGCTCTTCAGTTCGATATCGATGCCATTTTCCCCACGATCCAAAAGAATCATGATGTCGCTCGACTCGAGTGTGCCCGCTGTGGATGCTTTCTTAATCTCCACTCGTTCCACCCTTTCAAAAGATAAAAGTTAAGATTTCTTCATTAACGTCATTATATCCCTTTACTCGTCAGTCGACTAATAGTAATATTTTATTAGCATTCATAAAAGAATTTTATAATAAAGAACGGGGGGTGCTTTCCTTGAATGATAATGATCTCCATTTTCTTATGACGTTAAACCAGGAACGCAGCCTGACTAAAGCAGCAGAAAAACTTTTCATCTCCCAACCGGCACTCTCCTACCGTATTCGCGCCCTTGAGAAAGAGTTGGGCGTTCCACTATTTTTAAGGTCTAAAACTGGCATTGAATTGACCCCTCAAGGGGAATATCTTGTCGAATTTGCCACAAAGCAATTCAATCAGATTCAAAGAATGAAAGAAGAAATCCATGCAATCGAATCAGAAGAGCTTATGGGAACCATTCATCTGGGAACCTCTCTGGTATTTGCGCGTTATGAATTGCCACTGCTCATCAAAGAATTTCTTGATCTCTATCCGAAAGTAAAATTTAATGTCGTATCGAGCCATAGTTCAAACATTTTTACCATGCTGAACAACCAGGAGATCAATGTGGGCATTATTCGCGGAGATTTTAAATGGCATGAAGAGTCGCATATTTTGTTCAATGAGCCCATTTGTCTGGCTTCAATGACGGATTTTAAGATCGAAGATCTTCCAGATATTCCGAGAATTAAATTCAAGACCGATCCGGTATTGTACCATCAGATTAATCAATGGTGGAATGAACGCTTCAACACCGAACCAAAAGTGATCATTGAGACAAGCAATACAGATACCTGCCTTGAAATGCTGAAAGCGGGCATTGGTTACTCAATCGTCCCGAGTTTAGGATTACAGGATTTTAATGGCTTTGTGCAGCCGGTTAAGTGGCTTAGCGGTGAACCCTTCAGCCGTCAGACCAACCTCTTTATGCGTTCTCAAGTCAACTCTCAGCCCGCAATTCGCGTATTCACAGATTTCGTCCTCAAATTTTACGGGGATAAATTTCGTGATTCGAAGAATTCAGAAGAACAGAGAAAAAATATTATGCGGTTATATTTGGACTTTTTCGAGTAAATGAAACAATGGCATTGCATAAAGTTTTATCACTACTTGATCTTTAAGCTCATAAGCAATTAACGGTGCAGCACAAGTCAACTTACGACTTTTGCTGCACCGTTTTTTTGTTTGATATGATTTGATTCTCAAGACTTGCCAATCTCACGGCTTGGGCGCCTACGCCTTCACCACAATCAGCTACAGTACTTCGTCGTGCTTGTTGCCCACATTCATTTTACTTAACTTTAATAGTTTTACCATAGTGAATGGCCTCTGTTGGACAAACCTCTTCACAGGCTCTGCACTGGTGACATAGGGATGAAATGATGACAGCTTTTTTAGATGCCGGCTCAACTTTGACAGCCTGAGCTGTACAGGCCTTCTCACACAGCTTACAACCGACGCAGGCGCTCTTATCAACACCTTCACTATTAAAGGCAAAGCGACCTGATAAGCTCAGCAGTGCACCAAAAGGACAAATCCGGTTGTGAAAAACCTCAGGTTTATAAAACAGCGTTACAACAAACGCGACTCCCAGCAGAATTGCGAGAACCGGAAACTGGACCTGTAAAATCCGCTTTCCGCCCATCATCACGGCCAAAGTCAAAAAGATAAATGCCCATGGGAACAGGCTGCTCTTCAGCCATTCTGGCGTGTTCGGCCGCTGCAGCTTAAGTTTTTGGGACAGCCAGTCCGCGGGTCTCATGACGGCATTCATAGGACATACATAGCCGCAATAGCCGCGACCAAAGACAAAAGACGCCAGCAGCCCAGCTGAAAACACGCCCAGCCACAGAGTCATTTTACCCTGACTGACCAAAAAGGCGAATATCGCCAGCGTTGTGTACTGTATAACCATTCTTACTGCTTTCAAGGTTAGCCCTCCTTAAGGTGACTCATCTTATGCCATTATATAAAAAGGCGGGCTGACACAGTGTGCCCTATGTCACACTCTCGAAAAAAAGATGCAAATCCGCTACTTGTGAATTACAAGACGGCCGCTTTCTCGAATCCGAGCATCCGTGCGCTCCAAAACGTCACCGGATTCGCAGATTAAATACACTATAACCAGGAGCTCTTCTTCCTCAAAGGACTTGACATAAATCCGCCCATTCAAAGTTGTGGGGGCGAAAGCAGCTTCACTGCCAAGGTCTGGCGGTGCGCCAAACTGCCAGTAATGCAGCAAAAATTTCCCTCTCTGATGCGCGACACCCGGCGCTTCAATAAGGCCATCATAACGAGTCCAGTCAGGATATCCCAAAAGTTCGTTTTCTTCCCCGATCTCAAACGTATTTACCTTAAACGTCCCATAGGGGTTTTGGTGTCCCAAAGCCTTCAGGATCAAGGCTTCGTAATCATGGGCTGCAATCCGCTGCACCCAGTAGGCATCCGGCGTTGGCAAGGTCGATCCAGTGATGAGATAAGCCCCGTAAAAGGAGGAATAATAGCCGCTGCCCGGTGTGTAGATTAACGATCGTCCCTTTTCATAGTCGCCAAAAGTATAGTAAATGGATAGCTCTAAAGGTCTCCCCTCCTGAGTTTTAAGCCCATTCGAATCCTGATAGAACAGCATGTCGTCAAACCAGCCTTCCCCTGCCGGCAGCTCAACCCGGATGCCTTGTTCCTTTAAGGGACTTTGATTATACTGTTGCCAGGAAGAGAGGGCCATGACCAACCTGGCCCTGGTTCCCGGAATCATCAGTGCCATTGCGACCAGGAGGGCCAGGATGCCCATCGAGATCAAAAAAGATTGTCGCCAGACAAAATGACGCTTCATAATTCCACCTCCTGGTTTCGCGACCATCGGCAAACCGCCCCTGGCGTCCAGCCCCTGGCATTTTTAATGCTGGTTTTTGCTTTCGCCTACCTGTCTGTTAATAAAATACTGTATACTATATGGGTGTGTTGCTTGAAATCAGTCCCTTTGATCGGACTCAAGCACTCAGTCAAATTCATTTTCGCGACAGGAGCATCCTCATTATGACGACGCTATTGGTGACCGGCGGTGCCGGGTTTATAGGCAGTCATTTTATTGCCATGATGTTAAAGAAATACCCCAAAATCAGGATCGTCAACGTCGATCTTCTGACCTACGCCGGATCTCAGGATAACCTCACTCAGGTTTCAGGGGAGTCGCGCTATATCTTCATAAAAGAAGACATCCGAAACCGCGAGGCCATGGCCGGGATCTTCGCAGTCCATGACATTGACCAGGTGGTCAACTTTGCCGCGGAGTCCCACGTGGACCGTAGCGTCCTGGATCCGGACGTTTTCATGACGACCAATGTCATAGGCACCCAAGTCCTGCTGGATACCGCAAAAAATCATTGGAAAACCAAGACTTCCGACCCAAACTGCAGAAGCTTTAAGGCAGGCGTCAAATTTCTTCAGATCTCCACGGATGAAGTCTACGGCAGTATTCCAGCCCCGGAAAAATTCACCGAGGTTTCTCCGCTGCGGCCCAGCAGTCCCTATTCCGCCTCGAAGGCCGGCGCGGATCTCATTGTGAAGGCCTATGCTGAAACTTATGGCCTGCCTGTCAATATTTCCAGATGCAGCAATAATTATGGTCCGGGTCAATACCCGGAAAAGCTGATCCCGCTGATGATTGAAAATACCCTGGGCAACAAGCCTCTCCCCGTCTACGGCGACGGTCTCCATGTCCGTGACTGGATCCACGTCTCAGATCACTGTCGCGCCCTGGATGCGATCCTGAGTCACGGCCGGCTGGGGGAGCTCTACAACGTGGGCGGCAATTGCGAAAAAACCAATTTGGAAATTGTCAGGCTGATCCTCGAAGTCCTTTGCAAGCCCAACTCCCTGATTCAATTCGTTGCCGACCGCCCCGGCCACGACCGGCGGTATGCTGTGGACGCCTCCAAAATTCAAAGAGAGCTCGGCTGGTCGCCAGAGTATGACTTTGACCAAGGCCTCCGGGAAACGATGCTTTGGCACGCGAATAAGCTAGAGAGATCCATTCAACTAACATAAAGAAAGGACTATTGCCTTATGAAACGACGCTCCCTAAATAGTTTTCTCCGCCTCACCCTTCTGGTCGTCCTTCTCCCCCTGATCTTTTCTGGTTGTGCCGATGGTCGCGTCAGCACCCAACCCAGCACAAACAAAAAACTCGTCATAGCGGAGCAATTTGGGCTGGCTTATGCCCCCATTGAAATCTTGAAGTCCACGGAAATTCTCACCGAAGAGCTAGCGAAAGCAGGGCTTGAGACTACAGCCGTAGAGTTCAAGACCCTCGGCAACACCGCCGCCATCCGGGAAGCCATGGTCTCAGGGGACCTGGACATAGGTTTTGTCGCCATTCCACCTTTTTTAATTGGCAAGGACAACGGCATGGACTGGCGCATTATCTCCGGCGTCTCGGAAAGCCCCATGGCCCTGGTGACCAAGGATCCTGAGCTGACCTCGCTGAGTCAGCTGACGCCGGAGCACAGAATCATGCTGCCCCAGCCCGGCAGCGTACAGCACATTCTGCTGTCTATGGCTGCTGAGAAAGAGCTGAATGACCCAAAAGCCTTTAACAATCAGCTCATTGCCATGGCTCATCCGGATGCCATGACCGCCATGCTGAGCGGTCCGAAGACCCAGCTTCACTTCACTTCTCCGCCTTATCTCGAGCAGGAGCTTGCCCTGGAAGGCTTCCGCCCGCTCTTGGATGCGGAGGCCATCATGGGCAGTCCCTTTACCTTTATTGTTGGGATCTGTCCTCAGCGCGTCCATGACGACACGCGGCTATATAATGCTTTTGAGTCCGCCCTCTTGAGAGCGGTGACCTTTATGAATGCACATCCTGAGGAAGCGGCTGAGATTCTGTGCGCGGCCTATAATTATTCAGCGGCGGAGCTCGAGCTTTATCTCTCAAATGAGCAGCTGCGCTTTGACAGTGAGGTGCGGGGACTCGATACCTTCTATGAATTTATGCACCGTACGGGCATGATTAAAAATCCACTAAATCTAAAGGATCTCTATTGGAGCCAAAATGAAAACTAATCGCATACGATACTACAAATTTTTCATTATTGTCTTGTTCTTCCTAGCTTGGGAGGCTGCGGCCAGGTTCGGGCCCTTTTCGGAGATGCTGTTTCCGGGACTGATGACCATCGGCAGACGCTTTTGGGGGCTATTATTGGAAGAAGCCCTGGTGTTCAAAACCCTGTACAGCGTTGCCGTGGTCTGGCTGTCCATGCTCCTCAGCTTGACGGCAGTCGTGGTCCTGCTTGCGTTGTCGAGGGCTTCCCTCTTCATTAAAACTGCGGTGGAGCTGATTCGCGCTTTCGCTGCGCCTATTCCCGGCGTGGCCATTCTGCCGCTGGTGATCCTCTGGTTTGGATTGTCGAGGACTTCCATGCTGCTGATTATGATTCACGCAACCTTATGGCCCCTCTGGACTCAGCTGAGTCTGGCCGTGGACAGGCTCAGCCGGCGCTTCAGCCGCTTTGAGCGCGCTTACCGGCTTTCACACTGGAAGCGCTTCTGGCATCTTTACTGCCTTGGTGCTGCCGAAGACCTCAAAAGCGCTCTGGGTGTCGCCTGGAGCCGGGGTTGGCGGGCCCTCATCAGCGTCGAGATGATCTTTGGCATCACGGGCAGTCAGTCGGGCCTTGGATGGCTGCTCTATGAGCGGCGGATGTACATGGACACAGCGGGACTCTACGCGGGCCTTGCGGCCATTGCCCTCTGCGGAATTCTCTTTGAAACTTGGATTTTCCGGCCTGAGAAAGCGGGGGAACCAGCGTGAAGACCTCGACTAAAACCTTAATCAAACTTGAGCGTCTGAAAAAGTCCTTTGGTCACGAAGTGATCTTTGAGGATTTCAGCCTCGAGGTCTATGAAAATGAGATTCTCGTCATCATGGGACCCAGCGGGGCAGGAAAAAGCACCCTGCTCAATGTGATTGGGCAGCTGGAGCCCTATGACAGCGGTGAGATCCACTACCATCCCGAGCTCTTTGAAGGAATCAAGGTACCGCTTCCTTTTGTCTTTCAGGAATTCGACACCCTTCTCCCCTGGAAAACCGTCGAGGGCAACATCCGACTGGTGGCAAAGGACTTGCCGGAGGGTGAGCTTCAGACTGTTTTGGATACCGTTGCCCTCATCGAGCACCGCCACAAAAAGCCGGGTGCCCTTTCCGGCGGTATGAAACAGCGGGTCAGCATTGCCCGGGCCCTGGTCTGCCACTCCAAAATTCTCCTTATGGATGAGCCTTTTGGCAGCCTGGACCGCGACATGCGCCTCAAAATGCAGGACTTTCTGCTGGACCTTCAGGGCAGGACCGGCCTGACTATTGTGCTGGTCACCCACGACCTGGAAGAGGCCGAGAAGTTGGGAACACGAATTGTAAGGCTTTGAGTTTCAATGAATGCCTTTTGGGGATGGCGGGATTGGAGGCCGCTGGCCGCTGACATATATTTCTAAAAATTATATTACCGTCCGCGTCCCCAACTTGTAAGATAGAGATAGGTTAGATAAGCACTTGATGACCGAACGTTCCTTGAAAACTAAGTATATATTGTTCAGATGAATCAGAGGCTCAATTGTTGATGAAAGC
>Ga0302240_1000540_pt1 | contig 38232 bp, 31 predicted proteins | sample AAG_UR_His_MG_FD_193538 | JGI IMG/M metagenome (GOLD analysis project Ga0302240, IMG submission 193538) | Enriched activated sludge microbial communities from anaerobic digester in WTTP, New Holstein, Wisconsin, United States - AAG_UR_His | ecosystem: Engineered > Bioreactor > Anaerobic >... | reverse complement strand
CTGGTGAGCAGTGAGTAGTGAATAGATTTTACTTCTCACTGCTCCTTTATTTGAATAGAGGGGCAGAGAAGCGGTAAGAAGCCCGCCACTTATAGCCGTGGGAGGTCGGGTTCACCAGGTACAATAAAAATTAACTTTTAAGTTAATTAGTAAAAAGGGAAAAAAAGAAATGATGTCGAATTAATTTAAATGCATAGGAATTTTCATTATTGTTAAATTATTAGCTTCAGTAAAAATAAACCTTTTATGTTTAAAGCTATGAGCAATCAGTTTAAGGAAAAACTGAAAGCTGAGGGTTGATAGCTAATAATAATTTGAATTATTGTAATTTTATGTGAGGTCAGGATGGCTCAGAAGAGATTGTATTATGATGATTCTTATATAAAGACTTTTAGTACTCTTATAAGTGATACTTATTATAAGGAAGATAGATTATCTCTGGTTTTTGAAAAAACTGCCTTTTATCCAGTTTCCGGAGGACAACCTTGTGATTTTGGTACTATAGAAAAATGTCCTGTTGAAGAGGTTTTTGAAAGAGAAGATGGAGAAATTGTCCATATACTTAAGGAGAAAGAGAGCTTAGAGTTTAAACCTGGCTATGAGGTTAATTGTGAGATTGATTGGGACAGGCGATTTGAGCATATGCAACAGCATACGGGACAGCATATTCTTTCCCGGTCTTTTTTGAAGCTTTACAATCTTCAGACAGTGGGTTTCCATCTGGGGAAAGATTTTTCTACAATAGATTTAGATGCTTCTCAAATGTCTTTAGACAAACTGTATGAAGGAGAAACATACGCAAATAAGGTAATATTTGAAAACAGACCTGTTTATATCAGGTATTTTAATGAAGAGGAAATTGAAAAGATAAAACTTCGTAAAGATCTGGATTGCTCTGGTCTTTACAGGATAATAGAGATAAAAGATTTTGATTTATCTGCCTGTGGAGGTACCCATTGTAACACTACCGGTGAAGTAGGTCTGATAGTAATTAAAGGATGGGAAAAATTAAAAGATAAATTTAGAATAGAATTTTTGTGTGGTCTGAGAGTTTTAAAGACATTTAGAGAATATAATGCCATCTTTAAAGAGATTTCATGGAGATTTTCCGTGGGTTTACAGGATGTAATTTCTAAAATGGATAAATTGACAAATGAAAGCAATGAAAATTATAAAGCTTTAAAAAAATTTAAAGAACAATGTCTTAATCAGGAAGTTGAGCTCTTATATCAGAATGAAGAAAAAAACAAACAAGGGATTACCCATATAAGACGTTCTTATGATGATAAAACTTTTGAGGAGTTGAAATCTCTGGCAAAAAATGTTATTATGAAATTTGAAAAAACTATAGTTTGTTTTGCCACTACTTCTGAACCGGCCAGTATAGTTATTGCTAGATCAAAAGACTTAAACTTTAATCTGTCGCTTTTTATGAAAGGATTTAATAAAGATTTTTCTGGAAAAGGTGGAGGCCAACCTGATTTTGTGCAGGGTGGAGGATATAAGGTACAGGATGTAGAAAATATATTTGAGAGAATTCAGGAGAGTGTTCTTAACTGTAAGAAAGAAGATTGTAAAAGTTGAGATAATATATTCAGGAATATAAATAAATGGAGGAGGAGGAAGCTGAAAGAAATAACAGCTTATATCAAAAGATATGGCAAAAGATAGATACTATTTACCAGAGGGAACTTTATTAAAAGAGAGATTTAAAATAGTTAAACATCTAAGTAGTGGTAGAAATAGTAATCTTTATATTGTAGAGGATCGCAAGAAATTTGATTTCTGGGTAATTAAAGAATTGATAAGTAGTTTCAATAATCCCATTGAAGCAAAACAGGCCTATCAGCAATTTGAATTACAGGCAAAAATTTTGAATAAGCTGGATCAACCTCAACTTCCTAAAGTTGAAGATTTCTTCGAGGAAAATTCAAGACATTTTCTGGTAATGGAATATCTGGACGGTAAGAATTTTAAAGATTTAGTAGAATCGGAAGAAGAGTTTTTTTCGGAAGAGGATATTATAGGCTGGGCAATTCAACTCTGCGAAGTCCTCAGTTATTTACACGGCCAGAAACCTCATCCTATAATTTTTAGAGATTTAAAACCGGAGAATATAATTTTAACTAAAGATAAAAGTGTAAAGCTTATTAACTTTGGTATATCAAAACTGTTTGATCCTCACTCCAGAACCCTGGCTGTTGCTAAAACTATAACTCCTCATTTCTCACCTATAGAACAGTATGCTATGGTAACAGATACTCGAAGTGATATTTATTCAATGGGTGCTACCCTTTATTTTATATCTACAAAAGTGTTACCTGTAGATGCTATAGATCGTTCAATGAATAATGTGCCTCTGAAGTTTTGCCGGGAATACAATAAGTCTATATCTCTTGAGTTAGAAGGAATCATCTTAAAAGCTATGGAGTTAGATAAAGAAGATCGTTATCAATCTGCAGAGGAAATGATGAATGTTCTTAAAGAAATTCAAGCCACTGTCAGAACTTCAGAAATGACAGATCAATTCTCCGGTGCAAGTTCATCAATTCAAACTATAGACCCTGATGCAATACAGGCTTTAAGTAAAAAGACCATTGTTATGCCAACTGAAGATATAGATACCAGACCTGTTTCAAGTAAGGCAGAAACAAAAACTGCCCAGGTATCTGAATCTGAAGAGATTCAATCCGTGGAAAAAGATTCTACGTCAAAAAAGAAAAAGGTAAAAAAAGTCAAGAAAAAACAGAAAAAGGAAGAAAAGAAACCTTTATCTACTAGATTTATTCTTATTGGAATATTTTTCCTGGTTATAGTTATATTTATTGTATTAAAATTTATATTTAAATTATAATATTTTAAAGGTTTATCTCTAAAAGAGTATTTTTATTTTCCATATTATTTTCATTAATCACAGGAATATGCTTATTCTGTGAGGGAGTTTGGACGTTGTTTTCTAGTTTCTGGTTTTCCTGCGGGGGAATAGTTTTACCTGCTTCTTCCATTAAGATTATAAGTTTTATTTCTTTATCATTATAAGAAAAGGTCATGATTTTTTTATATCCTGATCCTCTGTTCTCTTCTGTAAGAAAATTTCCTATTTTTTCTTCTTTTTGCTGTCCCTTTTCCTGATTTTGAAGAATATATACCTCGGATTTATATATTTTAAGAATAAAGGATAGTTCTTCAGTCTTGTCTCCCTGTTTATTTGAAGGAAATTCTATGTTATATTCCAGTACCTTGTCATTATTCTGCTGAGTTAATTGAAAAACTCTGACATTTCGCTCTACTATTTTATTGACTTCTACATTTACTCTATTTGTTTGTTTCCAGATAGGTATTCCTTTGGACTTTATGTCCAATCCTTTTAATAGATCACTATCAGTAAGTTCTAAAGCATTATTCTGATTACTCTCTGGAGCAACTGATGGTTCAGGGAATTTATACCCTTCCATGGGAGGATTATTGTAATATCCGGAATATCCTTCCTGATTGCTGTTATTTTCAGGGAATGCCTTTAGTTTATCATCTGTTTTTTTAAAGTTAAAAGGTTCATTAACACTTGAAGGTTTATAATAGCCATTGTAGGAATTTACATTATTCTGAGAGTCTCCCTGACTATTATTTCTGGTAGTTAAATAATCATCATTGCTTATTATAAGATTTGGCAAAGGCTTATCTGGTGGTCCCTGTTCCTGAGAAAATACCGGAATATGACAGATAATAAACAAAACACTTATATAGAAAAGATATTTTTTTAGCATTATAATCTCCCTTCTTTATAATCAATCATTCATAGCCGTATAAACAATTATCCTGGTGGTGGCGTAGGTGTTGGAGTTAATAAATCTATAGGAGTCAGGGTTCCATCAGGAGTTGGTGTATCTACAGGCGTAGGAGTTGGTGGTGCCACTTCACCTTCCTGGATGTCTACAGTTTGAGTTTCATTTTTCTTAACTGTAGCATTTTTACTGGCTATAAAGGTATTATCCTGTTTTGTTACAGTAAGTAAATATTCTCCTACAGGTATATTTACAAAAGAATATCTACCTTCAATATTTGTATCCTGTATACTAACTCCATATACATTTATACCATTAATTTCTACTTGAACCCCTGGCATGATTTGACCATTGAGATCAAAAATCTGCCCCTGTACACTTCCTATATCAGGATCGTTACTGTCACCACATCCATAAATTATAAAAGGTGTAATTAATATTAAAAGAATGGCAAAACTCAGAATTATATTAAGATTACTTGATTGTTTCATTCAATAATTCCTTTCGTTAAAATGTAATTACGTCTTATCTTACATATTTTTAGTGAATATGTCAATATATATAGTGAAAGGTGAGACGTAAAGGGTGAAGAATAATGATTAACGAGTGAAAAGGCTATCAACAATCAGCTAAGTACCGCAACAGACAAGTTAGTATCCATCTCACAAGTCTGTCCCTGTCCGGGCTCTTACGCAAAATCTATGAACCTGTTACAATGAAATCTGTTATTACAGACTATGTTTAAAGCAATCAGCTTAAGGAAAAAAGCTGAGGGCTGAAAGCCAATCATAATTATATTATGAAAGTAGAGTTAACCCCTTGATTTTATTTTTTTATAATGATATTCTATGGTTGATTTTGTAATAAAGTAATATTGAAGGAGAAGACTTATGAGTAATAACTTTGAAAAAATTGCAAGGAGAATAGACTCTTATGAAAAAGATATGATTGAAATGCAGAGAGAACTTACGGCTATTCCTGCTTTAAGTCCTGTAAACGGAGGAGAAGGTGAAGTAAAAAAAGCAAAAGCTATTCTGTCATTTCTTGAAGGTATGGGTTTTAAGGAGATTCTGGAGTTTAATGCACCTCATATTGCTGCACCCTGTGGTTACAGGCCCAATATAATAGCAATCTATAAAGGAAAAAGTGATAGAAAAACAATCTGGATAATGTCTCATATGGATGTAGTTCCACCGGGTGATCTTAATATGTGGAAAACAGATCCCTATAAAATAGTAGTAAAAGATGGGAAAATCTATGGAAGAGGCACAGAAGATAACCAGCAGAGCCTTGTTTCATCAATATTTGCAGTTAAGGCTTTCTGGGATGAAGGAATTCTGCCTGAATATGATGTAGGGCTGGTTTTTGTAGCCGATGAAGAAACAGGAAGTCAGTTTGGCCTTTCTCATATTTTAAAAGAATATAAGGGTTTTCGAAAAGAAGATTATATACTCGTTCCTGATTCCGGAAATATTGATGGTTCAATGATTGAAATAGCTGAAAAATCTATAATCTGGATTCAGTTTACCACTACAGGAAAACAATGTCATGCAAGTCGCCCTTCTAAAGGAGTGAACAGTTTTAAAGCTGCTTCTCATCTTGTTGTAAAACTACAAGAGCTTTATAATATTTTTCCTGCAGTAAATTCTCTTTATGATCCTCCTATAAGCACCTTTGAACCTACTAAAAAAGAATCCAATGTCCCTAATATCAATACTATACCGGGGAAGGATATTTTCTGTCTGGATTGCAGAGTTCTTCCAGAATATCCACTTGAAGATGTGGAAAGAACTATAAGGTCTATGTGTGATGAAATAGAACAGAAATTCCATGTAAAAATACAGATGGATTATCCCAATAGGGATGAAGCCGCTCCTCCCACTCCTGTAGATGCTCCTGTAGTAAAAGCCATAGCAAAATCCATAAAGGATGTATATGGTGTGGAACCAAAACCTATGGGCATAGGAGGGGGCACTGTAGCTGCTCTTTTCCGGAGAGCCGGTTTTTATGTGGCAGCCTGTTCAAAACATGATGAACTGGCCCATCAGCCAAATGAATATTGCCGTATTGAGAATATGGTGGAAGAAACAAAGGTATTTGCTCATTTGATGCTTCAGGAGTGAGACGTGAGACGGGAGACGGGAGACGTGATTACATTGCCTGTGTCATCCATTACGCCTCACGCCTCACGCCTCACGCCTTACCAGATATACCGTAAAGGTACTCCCCTTACCAAGGTGACTTTTTACTTCTATATGTCCTCCCTGGCTTTTTATTATACCGTAGGATATATAAAGTCCAAGGCCTGAACCGGGTACTTTACTTACTCCAAGAGAGCCTTTGGTAGTATAGAAAGGTTCAAATACTTTATCGATAAATCCAGGAGCTATACCTGTGCCGGTATCATTGAAACTTATTCCTATTTTATTATCCTTTAAAAAGGTTTTTATAATTATTTTACCGGGTTTATTATCCAGTGCATCTCTTGCATTTGTTATGATATTTAAAAAGACTTCCTGAATACCTCTTTTGTTTGTGTATATTTCAGGTAACTCCCCATAATTCACTTTCAGTTCTATATGTCTACTTTCAAACTGAGCTCTGAACATATCAAGGAGTTCTGTTAACAATTTGTTTATATCTGTTAACACAGGCCTTACATTACTGTCATAGGGTGTGGTAGAATAATCCTGAAGACCTTTTACAAGGTTTTCTCCTTTTTTACAGCTTTTTCTTATAAAGTCCATAGCTTTCAGATATACTTCCTCTTTTTTTTGAGAAAGAGCAACCTGAGCCCACCCATCTATTCCTGCCAGTATATTATTGAATTCGTGAGATACTCCATTGGAGAGTGTTGCCACTGCGGACATTTTAGCTGCCTGAATTATCTGATGATGCTGAAATTTTATTTTTAGTAGGGATCTTACTCTTGCAATAAGTTCGCTTTTATCAAAAGGCTTGGATAGAAAATCATCAGCTCCAAATTCAATGGATTTAACACGGTCCATTTTCTCACTAAGAGCTGTTAACATAACTATAGGAAGATGAAAAGTCTTTTCATCCTGTCTTAAAACTTTACATACATCAAAACCATTCATTTCCGGCATCATTACATCAAGTAAAAGTAAATCAGGAGTAAAACGTTTTAAAAGTTCAAGGCATTTCTTACCATTTTCAGCCTGAATTACTTCATAACCTTCTTTTTTAAGATAATTTGTTACAAGATCTCTCGATGTCATATCATCATCTACAACCATAATTTTTGCGGCTTTGTTCATTTTTTCACTCTTCACCCTTTAATTCTTTTTACTTTATCTTGTGCCATATATTATTTTATGTAATATCTCGCTAAGTTCTGAAAGTTTGTAAGGTTTTGCTATAACTCCACAGAAACCATATTTCCTGTAATCTGACATTATAGGATCTGTAGAATAGCCACTCGAAACTATTGCTTTAATATGAGGATCCAGACTGAGTAGTTCCTGAATAGCTTCTTTACCCCCCATTCCTCCTGGGATGGTTAAATCCATTATTACTGTATTAAAAGCCATTCCGCTTTCTACAGCTTTTTTATATTTTGTAATGGCTTCCTGTCCATCTTTTGCAAATTCTACATAATAGCCAAGTCGCTTAAGTATTTTGCCTGTGACTGTGCGAACTGTATCTTCATCATCAAGTAAAAGTATTTTCCCTTTTCCTTCAACTATTCTGTCTTTTTCTTTTTCATCAAATGCAAAATCTTCCTGGCAGGCAGGTAAGTAAATATGGAAGGTTGCACCCATCCCTGGCTTTGAATCTACAGTTATTAAACCATTATGTTTTTTAATTATGGCATAACTTGTTGTAAGACCAAGGCCACTTCCTTCTTTTTTAGTGCTAAAATAGGGGTCAAATATTCTGGTTAGATTTTCTTTATCTATACCTGTACCATAATCTTTTATAGAGATTTTTATATATTTTCCCTGGTTGAGAGGTATCTTCTTTTTTTTCTCTAACAGGGTGTTTGCTGCACTGACTTCAATGTTTCCACCTTCTGGCATAGCCTGTTTTGCATTAATTACCATATTATTTATAACCTGACTTATCTGACCTGTATCAATTTCAACTGTCCAGAGATCATCAGGTATAGAAAAATTACATTTTACATTGGCTCCACTTAATGCAAAATTAGTGGTTTCTTTTAATAATTCAGCGATAGAAGCCACTTTTTTTATCGGTTCCCCTCCCTTTGCAAATGTCAGTAACTGATAGGTTAAAGCCCTTGCTCTGAGGGATGCTTTTTCTGCTTCTATCAATATTTCGTGAGCTTTTTCCCTGGGATCTAAATACATCATTGCAAGGGCAATATTGCCCATAATACCTGTTAAGATGTTATTAAAATCGTGAGCAATACCACTGGCAAGAAGTCCTACAGATTCAAGTTTTCTGGCTTTTAGTAGTTCTTCTTCCAGATAATTTTGTTCTGTAATATCACGGAACACCAGGACTATCCCTATAATTTTACTGTTTCTATCAAATATAGGAGAGATGCTATCTGAAATAATTATTTCTGTATCCTGTCTGGATATGAGAATTGTACGATTGGATATAAGGAAACGCTCTCCACTTTTAAGAACTCTTTCTACCGGATTAATACATTCCTGCCTGGTTTTTGCGTCAATAATACGGAAAACTTCTCCAAGGGGTTTTCCTATAGCTTCCTGCTGAGTCCATCCAGTGAGCTTTTCAGCTATTTTATTAATTAAAAGTATATTACCATTTATATCTGTAGTGATTACACCATCACCAATTGATCTGAGTGTTACAGACAATCTTTCCTTCTCGGCAGCAAGTGCTTCCTCTGCCTTTTTAAGATCAGTGATCTCATGTATTATTACCTGTATAACATCTTCTTTTAACATTTGATCATAGACTGAATAGCTGTCATGTATCACCCATTTTTTTATTCCTGTAAGAGTTTCAAAATTATATTCAAACCCTTTTACATGACCGTATTTTCGGATTTTCTCACGGAGCAGTCCTTTAGGGCCTATATAATTTATAAGTTCTGCAATATTTTTCCCCCTTACTTCGTGATGATGGGGAAATTTTTTGTCAAGATCAAGAATCTTCAGAGCGCCTCTGTCTATAAAGAGTACTGTCCCGTCAAACTTATACCTGTAGAAGCCGATTCCGGCAAACTCCATGGCTTCCTGTCTTATAAAATCTATCTCATCTTTACTAACTTTATGCATTAATTCACCTCCCTTTGATCTACTCTGTTCATATCCCGGATAATTTTTACCCTTTCACAATAAAGTCTGTAAAGATTCTCCAGATATTCTGACTTTGAAGGGTAAATACATTCCATTTCATTAATAGTAAATCTTTCTTTTATATCTATTCCAAGACCTTTCCATGCTAAAATTCCTGTTCCTGACAGAGTATCTTCCATGTTACGAGATAATAGAATTGGCCGCCCTGTTATGTCTGCAAGAAATTGATTCATTATGTTTTCTCCGGAGTACCCGCCTGTTATGATAAGTTCCCGAATTTTTACATATGAATCTATTTCATCTATTATACGACGTAGCTCCATTACAATTCCTTCCATTACGGAACGGATAATATCACTTCTACTATGGGAAAGACTTAAATTCAGAAAAGCTCCCTTTGTGAGAGAGTCGAAATCAGGTGAACCTATCCCATCCAGAAATGGTAAAAAAAAGATTTTCCCTTCACCCAGAGAAATATTTCCTGTAATATTTTTCCATTCCTCCTGAGAAGTAATACCTGCAATATTTCCTGACCAGCTAATAGAACTTCCAAATGTATTATGAATACCTTCTATTACCCAGAAGCCAGGTATTACATGACATGTACAGAAAAGATGCCTTTCTGTATCAATTATGGGAGAAGTGACAGGACAGCTCAATACAGCAGCTGTACCAAGACACAGGGAAGCCTGTCCTTTCTTTATCACACCGGCTCCCAGAGTGGCACACTGCTGATCACCGCCGCCTGTAATCAGTGGTATTCCCTGCTTTAATCCGGTTTTTTCGGCTATATTAGAATTTAACATACCTGTTCTGGTTCCTGCAGGTATAATATTAGAAAGGTTTGATGACTTAATACCGGCTACATTAAGTATCTCATCACTCCAGGAAAGTTTTTGCAAATCCAGGAGACCTGTTAAGGAGGCATTTGAAAAATCTGTTATAAAATCTTCTGTACCCATACGATGTAATATATAATCATGAAGTAAGACAAATTTTGAAGCAGATTTAAAACAATGAGGTTCTTTTTCTTTAAGCCAGAGAATTTTTCCGAGAGACCAGAGGGTAGATGGTGGAAGACCTGTAATTTTTCTGAAATTTTTTGCATCAAAAATTTGCATAAATTTTTCAACTTCTGTACCGCATCTTGTATCCTGCCAGGATAGAGCCGGTCCTACAGCATATCCATCTTTCCCTGCAGGTATAATTGTTGCTCTCTGATTTGTTATACAGAGAGCAATAACATTTTTCTCTTTACTTTTTTCAAAGGTTCTTCTGATGAGATTACATATTTCCAGGAAGTAAGCTTCAGGGTCGAAATAAAAAGCCATGTCACCCTGAGTTTCTCCCGGAACAGGTTCAGTTGAAAGCGTTTCAATCTTTCCTTCAGAATCAATTAAAGCCACTTTTATACGTGAAGTGCCTATATCTATGGCACAAACGATATCTTTCACAGGTAATTACCTCATCGTAATATGTGACTCAAGGACGTGCAATTTTTGAATTAAGGAAAATTTCTCCTGATTCATAGCGAACATAGGGTTCGCCTCTACTTTTCCCATCTCAAGGCTTACACTTTTCACATGCTTTATAGCCTTTTGGCAATATATATTCAAGGGGAACCGGGTTGCAACCGTTATATAAGTAATAGCATCCATATTTATGATATATATTATTTGTTTCAGTTATATAAACAATCTTTGAGGAATAACCGCTTCTTCCCGGTTCATAACAATCTTTCCTGGTTTCACGAAAATCCAGTCTTATAGCTTTCCATTTTTCCAGAAAAACAGTTGTTCCTGAATCTATAGATATTTTAGCATATCCACAGGAGTTTTTGTAGAAATTGAAAGAATATATTCCTTTCTCATCACTGTAAGTTTCAAGGGTAGTAGATGTCTTGGCCTGTTCAAATTTGACTTTTACCCCTCTTGCAGGCTTTCCTTCTTTTCCATATATAAATCCCCAGATCATATTATAACATTCCGGACATACATAACCTCCAAAGATATAATGAGTTGTAAGGAATATAAAAATTACTGATAACATTAAATTAAAAGGAAATCTTACAGTCTGCATAAATCTTACTTCTACAAATTCGCTCTGTTTCCCTTCTATATATAAATCATATTAAAAGATTTCTATTTCAGAATATTCGAAGGACATGATACCAATCTGTCATCAAACGTAGTAAAAACAGCTTTGAGGCTACGGAAAAAAAGATGGCGTATTTAAAGGAAGTTTTAAGTTAATTACATGTCGGAATTTAAAGGATATTGCCTCAGGTAAAGAAGTATAAGCATTCATATTTTTTGGAGTAGCCTCAAGGCTGTTTTATTGGTACAATTGATGAATAATTGGTATGAATCTTCTTTCCTGTATTCTAATCCTTCACTTTTAAATTTTCAAAATGCGTAACTCCTGTTATAACTTGCAACTTAAAAAATCTTATGCTATACTCCAATAAATTTGAAAAATTCTGGAGCCATATGAAGAATGAAACGTTACGCAGACACTGAAGATTACCGAAAAAACAGGCTTGAGTGGGCAGTATTAAAGAAATTTTTTCCCAGATTCCGGCCTTATATGTGGAGTATTTTATTATGCTTATGTTTACTTACCTGCTCTGCACTCTTATCTCTGGCAGGTCCCCTTCTTGTCCGTCATGCTATAGACGTTAATTTTAAAGAACATGACACATCAGGTCTTTTCCGGACATCTGCTTTATATCTTCTGGTTTTAATACTTACCTTCGGTTTTAGTTATTTTCAAAGGATAAATATGGAAATTGTGGGACAAAAAATTATCAGAGGTATACGTACAGATATATTTACACATCTTACCAGAATGTGCCAGAGTTTTTTTGATACCCATCCTGTGGGACAGCTTCTATCAAGAATTGAAAGTGATACGGAAGCTCTAAGGTCTATGTTCACCAATACGGTTGTAATGGTTCTGTCAGATATACTTATGATGGTTGGAATGTTTATCGTAATGTTTTCAATAAGTTTCAGGTTAACTCTTATATTATTTTTTATGGCACCTCTGGTAATTTGTGTTATCCTTTACTTTAATGGAAAGATTGTCCCTATATTTATTGAAGTAAGAAGAAAAACTGCTGAAATATATGCCTTTTTAGAAGAATATTTAAGAGGGGTATTAATAGTTCAGGCTTTCGGACAGGAAGAAAATGTTACTAACAGGATGAATTATGTAAATAAAAACAGGGTAGTTATAGAATATCCCGGCCACAGACTGGGTAACTACTTCGGACATATTATATTTTTTATCAGTACTCTTACTACTGTTTTGATTTTAGGATTTGGTGGGACCTGGGTTATGAAAGATCCGAGAAGTCTTACTATAGGCACTCTGGTGGCTTTTCTCGGTTATATTTTTCGTTTTTTTGGCCCTATTTTTCATCTCAGTGATCAGCTTAATGTTATTCAGAAAGCCTTCGGTGGAGCCAGACGTATTAATGAGATAATGGAAACACCCCTCCGGGGTTATGGAGAGACACAAATGCTCTCTACGGTACAGGAAAAAAAGGGAATAGAATTTAAAAACGTCTGGTTTGCCTATAAAGATGAAGAATGGGTTTTAAAAGACATATCATTTTTTCTCCCACCAGGTAAGAGGCTTGCCATAGTAGGTCCCACAGGTGCCGGTAAAACAACCCTTACATCTCTTCTTTTTAGATTTTATGAATCTCAGAAAGGACAGATCCTTCTTGATGGTGTTGATATTTCCACTCTTCCTCTGGAAATTCTCAGAAAACGTCTGGGCCTTGTATTACAGGATATTATTCTTTTTCCGGGAACTATTCTGGATAATCTGAGAATGGAAGAAAAGAGCATTTCCAGTGAAAGGGTTTTAAAGGCACTTGATGTGATTAATGCCAGGGATCTGGTAGACAAAATGCCTGAAGGTTTAAATTCAAAGCTTTCAGAACATGGAGATAATCTTTCTATGGGTGAAAAACAGCTTTTAAGCTTTGCAAGAGCAATGGTTTTCGACCCTGAAATACTGGTTCTGGATGAAGCCACATCCTCAATAGATCCTCTCACAGAAAGAAAACTGCAGAATGCTATTTCAGCAATTTTGACAGGACGGACTTCTATAGTAATTGCCCACAGGTTACAGACAATTATTGAAAGTGACATAATACTGGTTCTTGAGGATGGAATTGTTAAAGAGCAGGGTACTCATAATGAATTACTTACAGTAAAAGGTATTTACTGGAATTTATATCAAATACAGGCAGGGGTAAAAGAATGCTCATCATAAGTGAATTTCGAAAAGACATAACCTGGATCTATCAGTTTTATCTTCCTTTAAAGAGAAGACTGATTATTATTGTTTTACTGTCAATAGTAGTGGCCCTTCTGTCTTCAGTTATACCCTATACCTTTATAAGAATTATAGATGGAATAGAGAGCAGTTTATCTATGAGATATATAGGTGTATCGATTTTGATTTTACTTGGTTTAAGCCTCTTAAATTTTATCTTTTCAGTAAGGAATACAAACTATCGTGCCCTTACCAATCTGGAATTAGAATGGTACTTCAGACAGAATATCTTTGCCAGGCTCATAAAACTCGATCAGACTTTTTATGATAAATTTCGTCTTGGTGATCTTGTTACACGTCTTACAGATGATGTGGGGTATAAATTAAGCTGGTTTGCCTGTTCAGGTGTTTTCCGTGCCTGGGAATCTTTATTAAAAATACTCTTTTCTCTTGTGGCCATGTGTTACATAAATCCCTATCTTTCTCTTATAGCTATTATACCTCTTCCCATACAGATAGTTATATTCAGCAAGTCAAGAAATATACTGGATAAGAGATTTAAACACCTTCAACAGGTAATATCACGAGTAAATGAAACAATAGAAAACTGTTTTTCAGGTATCCGTATAATACAGGCCTATTGTATGGAACATAGGCAGGCAGAGAAATTTGCCTCCGTTGCCTCTGAAAGGGTAGATGCAGAAATAAGCGCCGAAAAAGCTCATATTTTTATTCATTCTCTGTACCATTACTTCTGGCAAATATCTCAGATACTGGTTCTTTTAACCGGTGGGTGGCTAGTCATTAACGGTAAACTCACTATAGGTGAATTTGTTGCCTTTGATTATTATATAGGTTATCTTGTATGGCCTATGTTTGATATAAGCGGTCTTTTAGTGGGATACAGAAGAGCCTCTGTATCCATAAAACGATTGAGGGAACTTGATGAATTTACCTCTCTTATTCAATCCCCTGAAAAATCGGAAAAACCTGAAAAAGTAACAGGACATCTTGTTTTCAGAGATGTCACCTTTCGAAGAGATAATAAATGCATCCTCCATAGAGTCTCCTTTGATACGGAAAACCATAGAATGGTGGCTCTCGCAGGGGAAGTGGGCTGTGGCAAATCATCTCTTCTGGAACTTATCTCCAGGTTTTTTGATCCATCTGAAGGTGAAATTATACTGGATGGGGTGCCTTTGAAAAAATGGGATTTAAGAGATCTTCGTAAAAGAATTGGTTATGTATCACAGGAACCCCTTCTTTTTACCGATACAGTAAGAAATAATATAAGCTTCGGAAGAGACTGGATTAAGGAGAAAAAAGTTTTATCTTCTTCTGAGATTTCCCGTCTTACAGAAGAAGTAAATTCTTTTACAGACGGTTTTGATACTTCCATAGGTCTCAGGGGAATGACTGTATCAGGGGGGCAGAAACAGCGTATAAGTATAGCGAGAGCTCTTGCAGGAGGTCCGGACATTTTAATTCTGGATGATGCTACATCTCATCTGGATTCGGAAACCGAAGCAGAACTATGGAATAACATCTATAATGCCATACCTGATATGAGAATATTCGTTGTTTCCCATCGTGCCTCTACACTGGAAAAGGCCGACCTTATTCTGGTTTTGAAGGAAGGTAAAATAGTAGAACAGGGTCATCATCAGGAATTGCTGGATAAAAAGGGTGAGTATTACAGAATTTATTATCATTACCATTTACAGAGGAGATTATTGTTATGAAAGAACTTAAATTAAAACTCTCTTCAGCTCCTGCATTACTTGTTTTCAGGGATACACCTGAAAAAGCAGCATTCCGTGGAACAATTCTCTTTTATCATGGTCTTAAAGCCTGCAAAGAAACCAATATGAAGGAATATCTGAGTCTGGCAGAAAGAGGATTTCTAGCTGTGGGGATAGATAATTTTGCTCATGGAGAAAGGCAATCTTCTGAATTTGAAAATTTTTTACTGAGAAGTACTTCTGCTGAAGGAACTTTTCTGGATATGGTTTGTAAAACTGTAGAAGAAGTTCCTGCTATTATAGATGAACTTGTAAGAAAAGGTATATCAGATCCTGAGAAGATAGGAATATGTGGAATTTCTATGGGAGGCTATATAACCTATGGAGCAATTCTTGCAGATAAAAGGATAAAGGCAGCAACCCCTGTACTCGGTTCTCCTGTCTGGATGTCTTCTGGCAAAAGAAGTCCTCATAATGAACCGAAAAAGTTTTTTCCTGTAGCTCTTCTGGCGCAGAATGCAGGTAAGGATGAAAGTGTTCCACCTCAATTTGCGAGAGAATTTCATTCAACACTTATTCCCTATTATAAAGAGGCACCGGAAAGATTGTGTTATATAGAATATCCCCTGTCAAAGCATTTTATGCTGGAAACCGACTGGAATGAACTATGGAATAAGGTTTTAAGCTGGTTTGATACCTTTATTTCTCTCTGATTTTTCTGGTATATTCCCTTATAACTTGTTTCTGGCACTCCTGTAGAGGCCAGTTTGTTTCGTGGTAATTATAGGCTATGGCGTCTTCACAGTCCCATCCGGTATATATGCGATAACAGGCAATCATAGTGCCAGTTCTTTCAAGACCTGCAAGGCAGTGAACATAAAGAGGAAGATTTTCTTCTTTTGTCGCTATTTTAATAAATTCCTCTATCTGTTCAATAGTAGGAGCTGTATGATCTATTATGGAGATATGAAAAAAATTCATGCCAGAGTTCTCGATAAATTCTTTATTTGAAGTATCTTCTCTCTGAAGATTAACTATAGATTTTACACCTTTATTCTTTAACTCCAGTATATCATCTTCAGCAGGTCTGGGGCCTCTGTAAATTTTCGTACTTTCCTTTCTATCCACTGTTAAACTCACCTCAAAAATTCGAGAATATGATAATCAATAAATATAATAGCTGTATAGAAACTCCAAGGATGCCGCAGATTATACCTCCAATAGATAAATAATTTTCATTGGGATTAATATGTTCTGCAATTCTCATATTTTTTCTGGCCATATAACCTGTAATTAATGCAATTATAGAAAAAGGTAATCCAAAGGGCATACAATTACATGCATAAAGACTGGTTATACCTGTTACAAGAGAAGTAATAGCCAGCTTACTGGATCTCATACTGGACATATAGGCCATCTGTGTAGGACCTGAGGTTTCATAAAGCAGCTCCTCAGGAAGATATCCAAATATGTCTCTGTAATATATTTTTAATTCCTCTGCAAAAAACTCCATATCAGTATATCTTTTATCGGGATCAAGTTCTATAGCTTTTGATATTATCCATTCAAGTTCTTCTGAAATCTCCGGATTAAGAGAACGAATAGGGCTGAATTTAAAAGGAGTAACAGTCGGATCATAAAGGGTCAAAAGCTGATACATAATTACACCGAGAGAATAGATATCAGATTTTGGTATAGATTGCTTTTCTTTTCGATATTGCTCCGGTGCCGCATAACCTGGAGAACCGAATCTTACTGTATCACCGATTTTATCAGGTTTATAGAATCGTGCAACTCCAAAATCTACAAGTTTTATACTTATCTCTTCACCGGGTTGAAGAATTATATTAGCAGGTTTTAGATCTCTATAAATTATAGGGTAACCGGGAGCAATATGAAGAAAATGAAGCACTTCAGCCAGTTGAATAGCTATTAAAATTACTTCTTCTTCACCCATAGGGTAACTAAAACGTTTTAATCTATCTTCCAGGGTTTCTCCCTCAACATATTCCATTACCAGATATTCTCTTTCATATTCATTGAATTGTTCTACTATTCTTGGAAGTCTCGGATGTCGAAGATTAGATAAAATATTACATTCTTTTTTAAGTGCATCCAATGCAAGCTTCCTTTCCTCCATAGAAGGGAAAACATCAAGTAACTCTTTGATAGCAAATCTTAATTCAGGATGTTTCAATGCTGTAGCAAGATATACTTTACCCATCCCCCCCTTACCGAGAAGGGACTCAATAACATATCTTTTTTTAAGGATTTTACCCGGTTCAAATTCAATCATAATTTTTCTCACCCACCTATTACTATTTTATAATCTTCTTATATAAAGATCAACTGAGAGTATAAGAATTTTCATTTTTGTCAAGCTATCAGAAATCAGCTTAAGGAAAGTTGTAAGCTATAATTTAAAATACAGAGGATTTTTTAATTTTTTATAGAAGTCTTTATATATTCATTGCTCTGAATGTTTTATTTCAGAGGTGTATTTGATGGAAAAAAATACTTTTCCTGTGGTTATGTTCTCTTTATTTGTTATTTCAATCTTATTCATTCTCCTTATTAGAAATAATCTATTTTCTTCAGATATAAAAACAAATCCATCTCCAGAAGAGGGTGAGAAAAAAAAATCCTTACCCTGTTCTTTCAGGAACTTGGTATGAAGGTTCAGAGGAAAATCTAAAAAAACAGATAATTCAGGGCAGGTGGCGGCATATGGATATAAACTTAAAAAGAGTAAGTTATTCGCTCTGTATCCTGCAGCAGAAGAGAAAAAACATTCCATAGAAATTCAATTGCCTTTTTTACAGAGAGTTTCAAAGAATTTCAAAATAATTCCTATAATTATAGGGAATATAAAGGAGGGAGATTATAAGAAGATTGCTGAAACTTTAATGCCCTGTATTACTCCTGATACACTGGTAATAGCCAGTTCTGATTTTACTCATTACGGTAGTAAATACGGATATATTCCTTTTGAAAATAATATACCTGAGAACCTTCAGAACCTGGATATGGGAGTTATAAAAAATATACTAAAAATGGATGCTCCAAATTTTTTGAATTATATTTCTAAAACCGGTGACACCATATGTGGTTCTTTACCGATAAGCATACTTATATATATAATGAAAAAGAAAGGTGCACAAGCAAAGCTTCTCAAATATAGTACATCAGGTGAAATTACAGGGGATTACAATAATTCTGTCAGCTATGCTTCTATAGTATTTATGAAAGACACAGAAAAACAACAGGAACCAACAGAACTGAGTTCTGATGAGGGAGAAGTTTTACTAAAACTTGCCAGAGCGACTCTGGAAAGCTATGTAAAGGAAGGTAAAATCCCTGATATTGATAACAAGGATATTACTAAAAAACTTCAAGAAGAAAGGGGGGTTTTTGTAACCTTAACAAGACGTGGTCAACTTAGAGGTTGTATAGGCTACATTCAGGGGATAATGCCACTTTATAAAGCAGTAATAGATAATGCTATTAATGCTGCCACAAAAGATTCAAGATTCCCAACTGTTAAGCCTGCTGAATTAAATAAAATTGAGATAGAAATCTCTGTGATGACTCCTTTAAAGACAATTGATACTATAGAAGAGATTCAGGTTGGTCTTCATGGGCTTGTGTTAAAGAAGGATTTTTATAGTGGTGTTTTACTCCCTCAGGTGGCAACAGAATACGGCTGGGACAGGACAACATTTCTTGAACATGTTTCTATGAAAGCCGGCCTGAATAAAAATGCCTGGAAAGATGAAAATGCACAAATTCAAATTTTTAGTGCTCAAATTTTTCATGAACGTTAATGTAAGCGTTCAGCTATCAGCGGTTAGCAGTCAGTTTTTATGTCTTTAAATTCTTGCTGTCAGACTAATTTCATAATAGGGATATTAAGTTTTAGCTGATAGGTGATGGCTAATTTATTTTAGAAAGGATGAATATATATGAGAAAAAATTTTATACTTTTAAGTTTATTAACTTTGATATTTATTGCAGGTATCTCTTTTACAGCTTTTCCAGCACAAAAGAAAACAGACAAGAAGACAGAACCAACAGTAGTAGGGCCTCCCTCAGCAGATATGAATAATCCTCATATAAATACCTTTGCAGTTACAATAGTGGACTCAAAAAATCAGAAAACCCTTATGTATAATGTTTCATGTGGAAAAGGTGTTGAAAAATATCTGGAATTTCATGGCCTCCGCGGAGCAGGTGATGTTATCATACCTTTCAGTAAGGTAAAAAGTGTTGAAATAATGGGAAAAGTGCCTGCCACAAGTGATCTTTACTCTTCAAACCCCCATGTAAACACAGTATTTCATCTAATAGATGGGCATAGTATAATTGTTGCAATACCCGGTAAATGGAAATGGAGAGGTGAGACTGCCTTTGGAGAATTGAGTATAAATACAGAAGATCTAAAGGTCATAACCTTTCACCATGAAGGTTCAGCTATGAGATGTTCCCAATGTGGTAAAATTTTTCATATAGAGGGCTTTCAATACTGTCCCTATGACGGCAAAAAGATGGACGAAATCTCGGAATAATAAAGTGTGCCTCACGTGTAGAAAGGAAGTGTTTTATGTTGAGTAATAAGATAGAAAATAAGAATTCCCTTTGCATTATGTTCATTCTGGTAATGCTATTTTCCATATTACATATTGCAGTAGCCGAAGAAAATAAAACAAACCCGGTTTCTATCGGTATAGTTATGCCTGTAGGTGGTTCCGGTGACCTATCCTTTGAATGGACAGCTACAGAAGGAATTACAAAAATTAATCAGGAACTATACGGGGTGGAAATAACCACCAGAGAACCTTTAAGAGTAGATATGTTGAAAATCTGTTATGAAGATCTCATTGCCAGTGGTTCAGATTTAATAATAGGAATAGGATTTCTCCATGAAAAGGTAATGGATAAAGTAGCCAGAGAACATCCTGAAGTTAAATTTGCCATAATAGATGCAAAAATAGATTTACCTAATGTTACATCTGTAACATTCAGAGAAGAAGAAGGTTCATTTCTTGCAGGCTGTACTGCAGCAATGGTAACAAAAACAGGAAAAGTTGGTTTTATAGGTGGCATGAAGAGTGGTATAATAGAGAAATTCAGAATAGGTTATGAAGAGGGTGCAAAATATATAAAACCAGATATTTTAGTAGAAACAAAATATATAGGTCAGAGTGAAGATGCTTTCTCTGCACCTAACCTGGGGAAAAAACTGGCAAAAGAGATGTATGAAAACGATGTGGATATTATATTTACTGCTGCCGGTGGTTCAGGTCTGGGTGTTATAGAGATTGCCCGCATCAAGAATAAATATTGTATCGGTGTTGATTCTGACCAGGATTATATAGCACCGGGTAATGTAGTGACCAGCATGATGAAAAGGGTTGACAATGCAATGTATTTAATTGTTAAAGACTACATTGATGGTAAATTCAAAACTGGAAATGTTGAATTAGGATTGAAAGAAGGAGGGATAAGTCTCAGCGAATTCAAATATACCCAGGAGGTTCTTACTAAAGAACAATTTAAGAAACTGGATGAAATACAGGATGATATAATAAATGGAAAAATAACCATTAAAATTTAATTATATGTAGGGGCGCAGGGCATGCGCCCCTACATATCTATCTGTCTTAATGCAATTTCTGCTCTTTTACGGACCTGTTTATCAGGATCATGTTCGGACATTTGCTTTAATATCTTTATCACTTCAGCAGTTTTTACCTGCCCTAAAGCTTCAACTACTCCACATCTGACATACCAGTTTTCATCACCGGCCGCTATTAAAAGTAATTCAAAAGTATCTTCTCCTCCGATCTGACCTAAAACATCAGCAGATTTACGACGGACTACATAATCAATATCATTTTTCAATGTATTACCTAATATTTGAATGGCTTCTTTACTGCCGATTTTTCCCAGAGCTTCCACTGCTTCCCGGCGTACAAATTTATCTTTATCCAGCAGGGCTTCCTTTAAATCAGACAGAGCATCAATACCACCAATTTCTCCCAGGGCTTCAGCAGTTTTACGGCGAACTATATGATCCCCATCTTTTAATCCATTTCTCAGATCTTTTATTACCTCCTGATTTTTTGTCTTTCCAAGTGCCTCTATTGCTGTTCTTCGTGTTTCTATATCCGTATCCTTAAGAGCACTTTTCAGGTCCTCAATACCTTCCGGGCTTTCTACTTTTTGTAGCATTGAAAGTTGTTTTCTAAAAAACTCTGTATTTTCACCTTTTAAAGCTACAAGCTTATTTTCATATTCTATAATAAATATATCTATTTCTTCTTTCTTTCTGATCAGTTTATAAAGGCGATTTAAGACATAAAGGATATTATAAACCTCTTCTATACCAACTTCAGATGTTGGATCTAAAGATTGATTTGTATGTTCCAGCTCTTTTATAAGCTTTTTATCTTTTTTTAAAATATCTGAAATCTTCAATCTTCCTGTTTCACCGGCAGAACGTTTATTTTCCATATATTGATTTACCAGTTCAAAAATAAGCCCATAACACTGAGCATATCCGGCAAAATCATATACAAACATATCAACTCCACTGAGTTGTCTTACTTTAAGTTGAAATTTTTCTTCTACATTTTCTAATTTAACAATCCACTTATAACAGGTTATATAAATTTCTTCAATAAGATATAAAATAAGTTGAAAATTTTTAATATTCATCCAGTTATAACTGAGATATATTCTCAAATATTTTTTAACATGTAAATCCTGAGAAGCTTTTTTAGATACATGAGATGCCAGAATAAATCATCCTCTCTATAATTATAGTCTCGTAATGCTTAATGCATAACGGATATCACATAGTTATAATTCAGTATGGTATCCCAAAAATCCTTTTTTAAAGAATATCTTATTAAAATATTTCAAAGCAGGTTATTATTAATATATACAGAATATTATTATTCAAATTCCTGACAATCAATAAAATATATGGAGAGGAATATTAATATGTTACGTCTCATAACAGGTTTTCTGTTATTGTGTATAATATTCTTTCCAAAGGATGTAATGGCTTCAGCATTTATCAGGGATAAACTTCTAATCTATGATAACTATAAAGAATTTTCAGGAGGTATTTTTGAGAATACTGAATTAAATGACGACAGGTATGGTTTTATAAGACTCTCTCCTAAAGGTTCAAAATTTTGTCCCAAAGGTATATATATTTCCCCTCTTATTAAAACAGAATTTCCAGCAGAAGAAATATATCCTTCCTGGAATATCATTTGTCCGAAAGAAAAAGCCGGTTTTAGAATATATCTCAGAGTCAGCAATGATAAAATAAACTGGTCATCCTGGTTTTATATGGGTAGCTGGGGAACTTATGAGGAAGATAAGAAGAAGGTAATAAAAGATGATCTGGGTGCTGTAGATATAGATTTTTTATCTCTAAAAAAAGGCATAACCTGTATTCAGTACTCTATACATCTTTTTTCTTCAAAAGATGGCCATATTACGCCGAGGGTAAAGCTTTTTGCCATAGCTTACGGACAAAAAGATAAACATGCTTTAAACCTGAATAGAGGGAATATTTTATTAAAGAAATATCTGGAGGTTCCTTACAGATCCCAGGCAGATGAAGATCCGTGCATTGCAGGCCGCATATGTTCACCTACAAGTGTTGCAATGGTTATGGCATACTGGGGCTTAAATATACCAACAGCAGAAATAGCTTCTATGTCTTATGATAAAGAACACGATATTTATGGCTCCTGGCCACTGGCTGTCCACGTTGCTTCTCAGTACGGCCTGAAAGGATGGGTACAGATATTTAGCTCCTGGTCTCAGGTAGAAGAAAAAATTTCTACAGGTATACCTGTAATTGCAACAATATCTTATAAAGAAGGGGAGCTTAAGGGTAGTATTACAAACAGCTCTGAAGGCCATGTAATAGTAATTACAGGATTTGATAGTGAAGGTAACCTCCTTTGCAATGATCCTGCCGGAAAAAATGCAAAAATCGGAATAATGACCTATAATAAAAATGATCTTGAAAAAGTATGGTTTGAAAATAGTGGTATAGGCTATATAATTTTAAAATAAAAGGTTAAAGGCTATGAAGAAATCATCTGAAAAGAAAATTGCAAAAAAATCTGAAGCAGAAGTTTTATATGAACAGGCCCGGAAAGAACGAAAAAAAGATAATCTGGACGCAGCAATCGACCTTTATAAAAAAGTCCTTGAACTTAAGCCCGGTAGAATTAACTGTTATTACTATATTGGTTTATGTTACGACAAAATGGGTTATTTAGATGATGCTGTAGAAAATCTGAAGATTTTCAACAATAAAACAAAAGACACAGAAAAAATAGCCAGGGTAGAAAAAATACTGGAAAGACTCGATAAAGAAATTCAGGAAGAAGAGAGAAGATTACAGGCAATTCAAAATAGACGGGAGGATAAATACAGAGATTTTTTAGAGGTGAAATGGATAAATGGGATTATAGAAATTCCGGCTTTGAAAAATGTAAGAGAACGCCTTAAAATAGAAGAAGCCAGAGCTAAAGTTATAGAAGCACAGGTAAAGGCTCATGTAGAAGCAAATCTCCGAAAAGAAAAACAATTACTGGAAGAAGCTAAAAAAGAAACAACGTCATATACCATATCAGAAAAAGAGATAATAATAGATCCAGAAGAAACTTTAAAAAAAATTCAGGAAAAGGAAAAACGTAAAGAAGAAGCAAAAAAGAATTATTATCTGGCGTTAGAAATGGCATGGGCTGATGGTAGTACAGATGAATATGAAGATTCCTATCTTCAGAAAATGAGAAGAATAACCGGGGTATCAGAAAAAGAAGCCAGGGAAATAGAAAAAGAAGTAAAGGAAAATCTGCAAAACAAAATAAAGGCAGCAAAACAGGAATGGTACTGGAAAGACAAGATGTCTATTAGTGAAGATAAACTTAAAGAAATACATCCAGAAACAGAAGAATTAAATATACAGTATAAAGCTGCTACAGGCCATAGTCTTCTTGAGGTAAGAATGAGTGAAATCCAGGAAGCCGGAAGAAGAGAAGCTGAGGCAAAGAAATTACTGGAAGAGTCTTTAAAACAAAAAGAAATGGCATATAAAAAATATGAAGAAGAAGTTGAAGCATACTGGACAACAGGAAAATTATCTGAAGATACCTATTCGGATCTTCGTAATAAAAGAACTATATTAGGTCTTTCCGATAGAGAAGCCCTGGAAATAGAGAAACGTATTGAAATAAAAAGAAAAAAGATTTTAGATGAAGAAGACAGATTGGAAATAAAACAAAAAGATAAAAAACTCAGTCCTGAAGAAGAATTAAGTAAAAAGCGAGAATTAATTCCTCTAACTATAGAATCCTCTTTAAAGAAAACAGTTACTGAAGGAACTCATAGTTTTTTAATGACAAGAGAATTTCATGCAAGTTCTCTTTATGAACTCAGGGCTTTTATCCTTCTCGCCCATGGTGAAGGTCAGTATAAAGATAACCTTGAAAATATAACCAGTATTGCAGTAAAAACACTGGGAAAGTCTCTTGGAGATAATAAAGATATGTTCTTAATGGATATAAAGGATAGCAGAATACTCCTGAAAAAAATCTTCCAGGAAACATTACACGAGGTTTTTTATAGGGCCAGAAGTGACAACCTGCCTTCTATAAAACTTAATATGATTGCCCTTTTAATTATGCATAACAAATATTTAATAGGAAATATTGGAAATACAAGGACTTATATAATAAATGAAGATAAAATCAACCAGATTACAAGAGATCAGCAAACAAGGACTATAATGGGATCAGAACTTGAAGAATTGATAAATAATTCAGATAATATAAGAGTCAATATTTTCCCAAAGGAGGAATCTTTATTCGATTTACAAAAAAATGAAGTTCTTTTTTTATGCAGTAGTAGCCTTGTAGATATACTCAGTCTTGAAGAGATCAGAAGACAGGTAAGAGAAACAGATAATCTCAACGAAGCCTTTGAAGGGCTTGCAAATGTAGCTTATTTCATAAAAGAGGGTGCTGAAGATATAGCACTGGCAGGTATTGAAACAGGTAGAATGAAGAGAATTTCTTCTACACCTATTATACGGTATGATAGCAAGAATTTACCCCAACCTGCTGAAAAATCAATCTTTGATAAACTAAAAACCCTCTTCAGACGTTTTTAATTATCTATCCAAAAAATTTTCAGGCTCTTCTTTAACCATATTTTCACCATCTGAACCCATAACATTCATAAGATCATCTACATGGGATTTTATAATACCAATAGGATTTTCATGTGTTACTTCTATTTCCTCCTTTAGTTTCTTGCTTTTCCTTTTCTCTTTTTTCTTCTCTACTTTAATATCCTGTAACCCCCGTTCTGTTTCCTTTATATCTGATAATGTTCCAAAATGCAATTTTTCTTTTTGAGAGATTTTTTCTGCTGCTATATAAGATTCAGACTGTAATGGTTCCACAAGCCCCTCCTTATAAAGAGAATAAACTATATCAGCTACTTCGGCAACATGAAGTTTCATTTTTTCTGCCATACGTCTCAGAGTAACAGTACCATTGATATTATACATGACTTTCCAGTGTTTTCGAGAAAAGGTAAGCTGTTCCTCATCATCCTTTTCCTGATCTGTTAAATTAACTGTAAATATCAATTCAGGTGTGGATATTACACTCTGTATTTTTCTCCATTTATTCAGATTTTCTCCAAAGGATAATATAATTTCTTCTACAGGTGTTGTTAAAGTCTCTTTGAAAGGAGAAGGAATAGGTATAAAGGAGAATTTTCCCTTGGCCCAGGACAAAAGGTCTACAAGAGCCATTTCTCCATCCCATATACTATTGTCAGCGTGGAGGAGTTCTCCTTCTTCCATATAAACTTCCCCCTGATATATACCCCTTGATAATTTTAATCTCCCTGACATATGGTTTCGAAAAAGAAAATCAATAATAGATAAAAGAGAAAAACTCTTCAAATCCCCTGAAAGTATGGAGACTTCTATAGGTTTTTCTTCTTTCATTATCTCTCTGGTTTCAAAAACATCTACAGGTTGAATATATCCGGCTTTGAAAAAATTAGATATAATCTCACCTGCTTCAATTAATTCCATACCGAGTTCCTCACAGATTTCACCAATATTTTTAACCCCATCAAGCCTTGTAAGTATAAGCCATTCATCTCTGGATAGATAAATTTCGGCATCTTTAAATTCTGTGGAAGCCGGAATAAGCTTAAAACTGACCTGTTCTGAGGTAATTATCTTTTTAAGTTCCTCCCAGCTTATTATTTTCTCAGAAACTTCTGCCATCAATTCTCCTGTATCCTGAGTCAGGGTACGCTCTGGTATTACATCTATATGTTTAAAATAAAAAGTTCCTTCTGAAACAGTAAAAAGTTTAAAAAAAGCTTCTTTCCCTTTAAAAAGATTTTTATAAGAAGCATAAACTACTTCACCTTTATCTAAATAGACCTCCCCTTTTTTACCATCCTTTTCTATAGAAATTAATCCACTCATTTCTCCTGAAATAAGAAAATCAAAAACATTTACCAGTGGAAAATATTTAAGGCTTCCGCTGAGTTTTAAGCTCATATTAAAATATAACCCCCTTAATAATATAAATATTTACAGCGTAATAAATCCAATGTATAATTGTAAGCGTTCATCAATCAGATTAACTGAAATCAGATTATAGTGCATTTCATAACTTATTAGAATTTAAATAATTCGTAATGCGTAATGCGTAATGGGTGATTATAACTACACATCACGCTTTACGCTTTACGAGTTTATTAATTATGGATTGTTATGAAACTAACTATAACTGATGGTTGATAGCTGAAAGCTAATAATAATTTATCACATAACACATCAAAATACAACTATATATTCAGGAGGTAATTTTCATGTTAATTGTTCATGTTTTTGTCCATGTGAAACAGGATCAAATAGAGGCTTTTAAAGAGGCCTCCATAGAAAATGCAAAAAACAGTATAAAGGAGCCGGGAATTGCAAGATTTGATGTAATACAGGAGATGGATGATCCCACACGATTTCTTCTGGTAGAAGTTTATCGCACCCCTGAAGATTCAGGAAGACACAAAGAAACCCCCCATTATGCAAAATGGCGTGACACAGTGGCAGATATGATGGCAGAACCGAGAAAAAGTATTAAATATAAAAATATATTTCCTCATGAGAAGGGCCGGGGATAATTATGAAATTTGAGTTTGCCACTGCCACACGTATTATATTCGGTGCCGGCACAATAAAGGAAGTACCTTCACTGGCTGCTGAATTGGGAGAAAGGCTATTGATTGTTACTGGAAAGAATTTCGATAGAGCTTCAGCTTTAATTAAACTGTTAAAGCCAAAGGGTATGTCAGCATTTATTTTCAGTGTATCAGGTGAACCTTCTATAGAAACAGTAATGATAGGTATTAAACTGGCACGAAAGGAAAAATGTAAATTTATTATTTCTATAGGAGGGGGAAGTGCCATTGATACAGGAAAAGCCATAAGCGCATTGCTCACCAATAAAGGAGAAGTTCTTGATTATCTTGAAGTCATTGGACATGGAAAGGCACTAACAAAACCTTCTGCTCCTTTTATTGCCATTCCCACTACTTCAGGTACAGGAGCAGAAGTAACCAAAAATGCTGTTCTCTTCTCTTCCGAACATCATGTCAAGGTAAGTCTCAGAAGTAATCTTATGCTTCCCAGAATTGCAGTGATAGACCCGGAGCTAACACTCTCACTTCCACCTTCTGTTACAGCATCTACAGGCCTTGATGCTCTTACACAGCTCATTGAACCATATGTATGTAACAGTCCAAATCCTCTCATAGATACAATATGCCTGGAAGGCATAAAAAGAATTGTCAAATCACTCAGAAAGGCATATAAAAATGGAAGTGATTTATCTGCCAGGGAAGATATGTCTCTTGCGAGTCTCTTCGGAGGTATGGCTCTCGCCAATGCGAAACTCGGAGCAGTTCACGGATTTGCCGGGCCCCTGGGAGGCATGTTCTCTGCCCCTCATGGAGCGGTCTGTGCAAGGCTACTCCCTGTTGTTATGAAATTTAATGTAAATGCTTTAAAGGAGAGAGAGCCTTCTTCACCTGTTCTGAGCCGTTATACTGACGTGGCACAATTACTTACAGGGAAACCATCTGCCATACCTTCTGATGAAGTGGATTATCTTTATTCATTATGTGATGAACTGGGTATACTGGCACTGGGAACCTATGGATTAACTGAAGATGACATACCGTCTGTTGTAGCACAGGCAGAAAAAGCAAGCAGTATGAAGGGTAATCCCATCTTACTTACTGAAGAAGAATTAAAAAATATTCTTAAAGAAGCTCTGTAGCTTAATAATATAATTTCATATTTACCTTGACAATGTCACATTAGATTATAGGTCTAAATATTTTTTTAAATCCTTTCAGATCTGATTTAAATTATAAAAAATTAGGGTATCTTCTATTACACCTGTCCCTGTCCGGGCTCTGGAGCAAAAGATATGCCGTCAAAGGAGAAAGTTATAACTTAAATAAATACAAAAGTGTATATTCTGTAATAACAGATTTCATTGTAACAGGATCATAGATTTTGCGTAAGAGCCCGGACAGGGACAGACTTGTGAGATGGATACTAACTTACCTGTTGCAGTACCAAGTCTAACCGGCTACAGGGGGAAAATTCTGCGGTCTTTATGTTAAAACAGGCTGAGATTTAATGCAAAAGTGGCCTTTTCAGGTTTTTCTAAAGTGCCTGTGGGAAGATTTGAATTGAGAAGTTCTATGGAACCAAAAAGCCAGATTTTCTATAAAAAACCTTAATCAGGAGACTTTCATTTTCTGATTTTTACTTTACTGGAAGGATATTTTCTATTCTCTTTCGAAATATTATATAATGTTCTATATGGTGAAAACTCAAAAAGGAAAGATAATAATTAATGTATAAAGCCTTAATATTTTTAAGACAAATTATCTGTGTCTTTATCTTTTTCTTTATCCTCTATTTAAATGCTTATTCATTCCCTATGATTACATCCTTTGATGTAACATGTGAAAATATTTTAAAAAGTGGAGACACCATACTGGCAACAGTAAGGGGAACTCCGAAGGGTCAGGTCTGGATAGAAATATCTGGCATACCTCTAAAGATATATTTACCGGAAATATCTCAGGGATTATATCAGATCAGCTATAGACTTGAAGGAGATCTTCCAGGCGTATATAAAGGTAATATCTCTGCTCATCTGGCAATCAATGGAGAAGAATGTAATCCTGCAATAGCCGGAGAAAAAGTAACTATTCTAGGGGAAAACCCCCTCTTTTATAATCTCACGCCCATGGAAGGAACAATAGTAAAAGAAACCAGACCCGTAATTTATGCAGATATAGCCTGTGGCAACAGTCAGGTAGATGAAAAAACTCTAAAGATTTCTTTAAATGGGGAAGACATTACACATAATAAGGATACAGTAATAAACCCGAAATATATAACTTTTGCACCTTCTTATAATTTAAAAGAAGGAGGATACAGGGTATCTATCTATGGCCGAACAATTGAAGGAAAGGAATTTGCAACAGCATGGAATTTCTTTATAAAATTTGCTTCAGCTATAATCTCTGTAAGTCATAATGCCACAAAACCACTTGCAGCAGGAGAAATTCTGGAGGTCCAGCTTGTGGGAGAACCCTGTCAGATGGCCTATTTTAATATAGGTGAATGGAGAACTCATTTACCTATGAATGAATCCTTCAGAACACCGGGACTTTATATAGGTTCCTATACAGTTTGTAAAGGAGATTATGTGGCAAATCTACCTGTAACAGGACATTTAAAATTGAAAAACGGAGAAACTGTTATATCCAGGGCATCTTCAACAGTAACCATAATATCCAGTGATCTGGTAGTAAGGATAGATCAACCTGGAAATGGAGAAACTGTGGCAGGTCAATTTCTTCTACTTGGTCTAACCAGGCCTTACACTAATGTCCGTATAGATATGCAGATTACTTATACTATCCCTGCAATGGGTTTTGTTGAAGGAGGAGTTATAGGTAAAGAGGTTATCTCAAATGATATGGGAGTCTTTGAATATAATGTCTCCATAAAGAATCAATTAAAAGGTACTAAATACACTATTACAGCAATTGCTATAGATGCCCAGGGAAATAAATCTCCACCCTGCAGTATAACAGTTTATCAGAAGTGAGAAGTGAGACGTGAGATGTGAAAAGTTTATTAGCAAGATCAGCAGGATTCTCTACTTTAAATAAATGGGAGGCGATTGATGAAAGGTGTTATGTGACGGGTGAAGAGTAAAGAGTGAGTAATATATTTATGCATCACGCTCTAACACCGATTACCGATTACCTGACACCTTTTACGAATTTATGAAAAGCTATAGAAAGGAATTATGGTTTGAAGTTAAAAAAAGAAGAGAATTAATAAATATTACTCCTCGACTGGAGGAATGTTTAAAGGAAAGCAATATTAAAGAAGGATTGCTTCTCTGTAATGCCATGCATATTACTTCAAGTGTTTTTATAAATGATGATGAACCGGGATTGCATCATGATTTCGAGGTATGGTTGGAAGAGCTTGCACCGGAAAAGCCTTATTCCCGTTACCGTCATAATGGTTATGAAGATAATGCCGATGCCCATTTAAAGAGAACTATTATGGGTAGAGAGGTGGTAGTGGCAATTACTGATGGAAAAATGGACTTTGGACCATGGGAACAGGTTTTTTACGGTGAATTTGATGGAAAAAGAAAGAAGAGGGTTCTTGTAAAGATTATTGGTGAATAATTAAAGAAGTGAAAAGTGAAAAGAAGGGTACATGTACTTTAAGTACTATTACATTATCGTCTCACCTCTCACCTCTCACAAAATTATAAAAGGGGGAAATATTTTGGATAAAAATTTAAAAGCAATTAAGGATTCACTTCCACCGCTGACTATGGTGGAACCAAAAAAAGACCATCTTGAAATAATGGAAAAAGAAGATTCTTTTTATAATCCTACTTTACATGATCTGGAAGAAGAGTATAAAACTTATAACCAGATGATACAAAAAGGGGAAGTCAGTAAAATAGCTCTTTTCAGGCTTGGTAGAATAAATCATTTCTGGGGAAAACTTGAAGAGGCTATAAAATATTATAATAAAGCACTGGAACTTGATCCTAACAATGGAGAAATTTATTATAATCTGGGTAATATATATTTCAGGAAAGGTAATTTACAGGAAGCCAGAGAAATGTTCTTAAAAGCCATCAATGCAAATCCAAGAGATGTATATGCCCTTAATGGTATTGGTAAAACCTGTCTTTTTCTCAGAGAATTTCAGGAGGGAGAAAGATATCATAGAATAGCACTGGAACATAATCCTGAGGATGTCTATGCTCTCAGGGGTTTAGGAGATATATCCCTTGTCAGTGACAAAGCCTGGTTTGAAATTGATGACAAAACCCTGGAGAAACTGGCTGATAAAATTGAGCTGGATAAATTAAAAGTAATTGAATCACTTAAAGGGAGCAAATTTTCCAGAGAAGAACTTACTAATATTCTGACTAATATGAATTTTGTAAAGGAAGAAATAGATATTGTTAAGAACTGTGTTACAAAGAATTATATAGAAGCCCTTTCTTATTATTATAAAGCCCTTGATATTAATCCTGAGGAAAAAATTACTCTTTATAATATAGGTCTTGCCTGTATTCTTTCAGGACAGGTGCAAAGAGCAAGGGAACATTATAGTGAATGCCTTAAAAAACATAGATTTTCCCCTGGTTTTTATGTGGGTCTCTCATACTGTTATTATAAACAGGATAAAAAGAAAGAAGCCTTTAAAAATTATAAAACAGCTCTGGACCTGCTTAAGGATAGAAGTGATTATATGTTTACAGGCAGTCTTTATGATGAGGAACTTCTTAACCTGGGTATTCAGGAAATAGAAGAACTCAGAAAAAACTTAAGAGAAGATTTTCTAAAATATGAGGAGGAAATACCTGTTTCACAGGCAGTCAAATCTGAACTGGATAAAAAGCCACTGGAAACAATGGGTACAGCTATTAATCCTATAACGGTTGAACTGGGAAGAGATTTACTTCTTCTGGTAGATCCAAATCAGGGCGCCAAGTTAATGGAAAAAATAAATTCCATAAGAAGACATATAATATTTGAGCTTGGTTTTATATTGCCGGGAGTACGCTTTAAAGATTCCCATCATATCAAGGCAAATGGTTATTTAATAAAGATACAGGACAGAGAAGTTGCCTGTGGTGAAATATTTCTGGATAAATATATGGTAGTAGGTTCAGAAGATATTATTAATGCTATGGAAGGACATAAATGCTTTGAACCGACCTATTGTATGCCTGCTCTATGGATTGAACAACATCAGTTAACCACGGCAGAGATTAAAAAATGTATTATCTTCGATCCTCTCACTGTCATGACAACACATATAACTGAGGTTATAAAAACTTATGCTTCTGATTTTATCGGCAGGCAGGAAGTAGCCTGTCTTTTAAAGCTTCTTGAAAAAACTCATCCCTACCTTGTAAAAGAAATCTATCCTGATCTTTATACACTTGGAGATCTAAAAAAAATATTCAGAAATCTTCTTGATGAAAACATCTCCATAAAAGATTTACCTGTAATTCTGGAAACTCTGGGTGATTCTGCTTCTGTCACAAGAGATATAGATGAGCTTACCTGTAAAGTCAGACATGCTCTGAGAGGAACCATCACAAAAAGTTATCAAACCTCCCGGGGAAATATAGAAGTTTTTGCCTTTTCAGCCACCATTGAAGATATGTTTAAGACATCTATTGAAACTGATAAAAAAATTATACTTGACAGAGATATGGAGAAATTACTTTTTGATGGAATAGCAAAAAATATTAAATCTTTTTCTGAAGAGGGTAAAAAACCTGTTCTTCTCTCTTCCCCGGAAATACGTATTCACGTAAGAAGACTCCTTAAGGATAGATTTCCCGGGTTATCTGTAATTTGTTCTCTCGATATAATTAAAGGAGTAGAAATAAATGTACTGGAAAAAATTAATATTGACTGTCCTGATTTTCATCCTCCAGGAAATTTCATAGCCGGAAGAAATATTTTTTCATATGTAGAAAGATTTTACAATTCACCTGAACCGGAGTTAAGATGTGAAGCCCTCAATCTCCTTGTTCCCATGGCTAAAAGTCATAATTTAAATAGAATTTTTGCTTATCTCGATAGAGCTCTGGAAGATGAAGAAGAGATAGTGAAAATAACTTCTGCAGGAGTTATAAGAACTATAGTAGAAGACATAAATCTAAAATTCTAAAGAAGTAAATTTTATATATATTTCAGCAGGTAGTAACTTATTATTGTCGAATTATTATTGATTAATAAGAGATGAAACTGAAAACGCGTGAGGGGTAATGGGTGATGAGTTATAGATAACTCATTACTCATTATTCTTTACTTTTATTTTTTATTAAAAAAAGAAAGGCAGGTGAAGGATTTACCACTCTGGTTAAATCTAAAGTCTTTGTCAGAGAAACAAAAAAAGTTATTTAATATAGAAATTAATTATTTATGGTGTAAAGGTTGTGGTATCTGTATTTATTATTGTCCTAAAAAGGTTTATACTGCAGGTGAGCTGGGTAAACCACAGATTATGAATATGGATGACTGTATTAACTGCAGATTATGTGTTATGAGATGTCCTGATCTTGCTATAGAAGTTTATCCGAGAGAGGAAGAAAAATTGTGAAAAAAGAATATAAATTACTTCAGGGTAATGAAGCCTGTGTGGAAGGTGCTCTTATGGCAGGAGTTTCTTTTTTTGGCGGTTACCCTATTACCCCTTCAACAGAGATTGCAGAATCACTGGCTTCCAGACTTCCTTTAACAGGGGGAAAATTTATTCAAATGGAAGATGAAATAGGAAGTATCGCTGCAGTACTTGGTGCTTCTCTTACCGGTGCCAAAGCTATGACGGCAACAAGTGGGCCGGGATTTTCTCTTATGCAGGAACTTATCGGATTTGCCTGTATTACTGAAATCCCATGTGTTATAGTGAATGTCCAGAGACTTGGACCAAGTACTGGTGGACCCACATCCCCTGCCCAGGGAGATATGTTACAGGCAAGATGGGGAACCCACGGGGATCATAATTTAATAGCCCTCTGCCCTACTTCCATAGAAGAAACCTTTTATCATACTATAAAATGTTTTAATTTAGCTGAGGAATATATGGTTCCAGTAATATTACTTATGGATGAAGTTATAGGGCATATGAGAGAAAGAATAAAAATACCTGACCAGAAAGAACTTATGATAATAAATAGACAGCAACCTTCTATGCCTCCGGAAGAATATCTTCCTTACAGGGCAGATGAAAGAGGTGTGGCAGTTCTTGCAAATTTTGGAAAAGGTTATCGTTATCATGTAACTGGTTTAATACACGATGAAACAGGGTTTCCCACAAATGATCCGAAGGAAACCAGTAAACTTATAAGAAGAATCAATTATAAGATAGAAAATGCGAAAGATAAGCTCCTGGATTTTCAGAAAGATAATACAGAAGATGCTGAATTAATAATCTTTGCTTATGGTTCTACTGCACGTTCTGCCTTAAGGTCAGCTCATGAGGCAAGAGAACAGGGTATGAAAGTAGGAACCTTTATTCCTAAAACCATCTGGCCTTTCCCTGAAAAAGCGATCTTTGAACTGGCAGAAAAAGTAAAAACCATAATGGTATGTGAAATGAACCTGGGTCAGTTAGTATATGAAGTAGAGAGAGCTGTAAAAGGGAAAGCCAGAGTTGAGTTGCTTTCTAAAGCCAGTGGTGAACTTATAACGCCAAAGGATATAATGAAAAAAGTTGTTGAGGTGTATAATTAATGGCAATTAAAGAAAAAAGTGGTATAAAGAAATACTTGAGACTGAATAAATTTCCTCATATATGGTGTGGCGGATGCGGAAATGGAATAGTATTAAGGGGTATACTTCAGGGAATAGATGATCTGGGACTTGAGCAGAATAAAATCGTTATGATTTCAGGCATTGGATGCTCAAGTAGAATGCCTGGATATGTTGATTTTAATACTCTACATACTGCTCATGGAAGGGCTATAGCTTTTGCAACAGGTGTTAAACTGGCAAAACCTGACCTTCATGTAATAATTATTACAGGTGATGGTGACTGTGCAGCCATAGGAGGCAATCATCTTATTCATGCTGCCAGAAGAAATATAGATTTAACAGTAGTTATATTAAATAACAGTATTTACGGGATGACAAGCGGGCAATATTCTCCTCTTACACCTTATGGTTCCTTTGCTACTACTGCTCCTTATGGAAATATAGAACAGTCTTTTGATCTATGTGAGCTTGTAAGCAGCGCAGGAGCTACTTATATTGCCCGATCTACAACATATCATGCAATGCAAATTCCAAAATTAATAGCTGCAGGGATAGAGAACTCCGGTTTTTCATTTATAGAAATTATATTACACTGTCATACTTATTACGGAAGGAAAAATAAAATAGGAGGCCCTGTGGAAATGATGGAATGGCAGAAAAGTCATGCCGTCCCAATAAGTAAAAAAGGAAGTAATATTGATATGACAGGAAAATTTTATATAGGGGAACTCAAAAAAACCAGGTCTCCTGAATATTGTAAAACTTATGATGAATTAATTTCTGCTACGCAAAGGAGGAAAGAATCCTGATGGAAAGCAGACAAAAAAATCGTTATGAAATCAGACTGGCTGGAATGGGGGGACAGGGATTAATACTGGCCGGAATTATTCTGGCTGAAGCTGCTACTATATTTGACGGCAAAAATGCTGTTCAAAGTCAGTCCTATGGGCCTGAATCCAGAGGAGGAGCCAGCCGTGCAGAAGTAATTATAAGTCCTGAGGATGTTGAAATAGATTATCCAAAAGTTACCACACCGGATATGCTTCTTGTTATGTCCCGGGAAGCTATGGAAAGATACGGTCATGAGCTGAAACCAGATGGGATAATAATAATAGATTCTACTTATGTCCATAAACCGGAGAAGGCCACAGGAAAAATTATTTCCATACCTGTAACAGAGCTGACTAAAGAAAAATTTGGTAAAACTATTGTAGCAAATATAGTAGCCCTGGGGATAATAGTAGAAATTACCGGTATAGTCTCAAAAGATTCTCTTGAGAAAGCAGTAATTAAAAGAGTGCCGAGAGGAACTGAAGAATTAAACAAATCTGCCCTGGAATTAGGTTATTTCCTGGCCAGAGAGAAAATGAATACTATAAATTAAGACCTTCTCTTAATTGAAATATTGCCGTTTATAGATAAGGAGGTTTTATTTGATTATGAAAATCCATGAATATCAGGCAAAAGAGATTTTTAAACGTTATGGAATACCTGTTCCTTCTTCAGATGTTGCCAGAACACCTGAAGAAGTGAGAAATCTGGCAGAGAAAATCAATAAATCTGTAGTGATAAAAGCTCAGGTTCATGTTGGAGGCCGTGGGAAAGCGGGAGGTATAAAAGTAGCATCCAATCCGAAGGATGCCTTCAGTATTTCCAAGGAAATACTGGGAAAACGCCTTAAAGGACTGGTTGTAGAAAAAGTTCTTGTAGAAGAAGCTATTTCTATAGAGAAGGAATATTATCTCGCCATAACTATGGATCGCTCTACCCGGAAAAACGTAATTATGTTAAGCAGTGAAGGTGGAGTTGATATAGAAGAAGTAGCAGTAAGAACACCTGAAAAAATAGAAAAATTATATATAGATCCTGCTTTCGGTCTTCAGGAGTTTGAAATAAAGAGATTGTTTATGAAAATGAACTTTTCAAAGAACATAGCCGGAGAGTTTCGAAATTTTCTCATATCTCTTTATAAACTTTATTTAGAATGTGATGCCACACTTGCCGAGATAAATCCACTTGTCCTCACAGTAGAGGGAAAACTTATGGCAGCAGATGCCAAAATACTTTTGGATGATAATTCTATATTCCGTCATAAAGAGTTTGAAGCTCTTCAGGAAATTGCAGAAGATGATGAAATAGAAAGAGAAGCCCGTGTACGTAATATACCCTATGTCAGACTGAATGGGGATATAGGTATTATCGGAAACGGTGCAGGTCTTGTAATGACTACACTGGATATGGTTAAGCGTGAAGGGGGGAAACCGGCTAATTTTCTGGATATAGGAGGGGGAGGAAGCGCGGGGAAAACGAGGCAATCCCTTGAACTTGTTACTATGGATAAAAATTTAAATGGTATTTTTATTAATATTTTCGGTGGTATAACCAGATGTGATGAAGCTGCTAAAGGTATAGTAGAAGCTATAAAATCCCTTAAACTGACTATTCCTGTAGTGATAAGACTTATAGGCACCAGAGAAAATGAAGGAAGAAAATTACTTGAAGATGAAGGTTATGAAGTAGGAAGAGATATGAATGAAGGCGCCAGGAAGATTGTAGAACTTGCAGGAGCTTATGCAAAAGGGAGGGGCAGGGAATGAGTATTTTAATAGATAAAAACACAAGAGTTCTGGTCCAGGGAATAACAGGAAAAGAAGGAATTTTTCATACAGAAGAAATGCTTAAATATGGAACTAAAATTGTTGCAGGAGTTACTCCCGGCAAAGGAGGACAGACTATTCTTGGTGTACCTGTTTATGATTTTGCTGTGGATGCTGTAAAAGAACAGGATGTAAATGCTTCTATTATTTTTGTTCCTGCACCTTTTGCAGCTGATGCCATAATGGAAGCTTTAAGTGCCGGCATAAAACTGGTAGTTGCCATAACTGATGGTATACCTGTCCGGGATATGATAAAAGTATCCTATTTCTTAGATCGCTATGATTCACGACTTATAGGGCCTAACTGTCCCGGTATTATAACACCTGGAGAATGTAAGATAGGTATTATGCCAGGTCATATTTTCACTACAGGCAAAGTGGGTGTAATTTCAAGAAGTGGTACCCTTACCTATGAAGTAGTAAATGCTCTTACTCTGGCAGGGCTGGGGCAATCCACCTGTATTGGTATCGGAGGGGATCCTATAATAGGTACAAGTTTTACTGATGCCCTGAAGCTCTTTAAAGATGATACCCTCAC
>Ga0302240_1000537_pt1 | contig 38403 bp, 27 predicted proteins | sample AAG_UR_His_MG_FD_193538 | JGI IMG/M metagenome (GOLD analysis project Ga0302240, IMG submission 193538) | Enriched activated sludge microbial communities from anaerobic digester in WTTP, New Holstein, Wisconsin, United States - AAG_UR_His | ecosystem: Engineered > Bioreactor > Anaerobic >... | reverse complement strand
ACTCTTCCGGATCTTTCGCTCAATTCAAGGCATCTCATAATAAAAGCGGCATAAAGATCCCTTTTACCCTGCTGATAAAAGTTCTCCACATATTTCTTCATCATATTCCCCATATTCTTCGAGCCCATATAAGGTGGATTTGCCGCCACCACATTATACCGTCTCGAAAGAAGATCAAAAAGTCTCAAACCCTTCCCGGCAGACCTGCTAAAAAAAGCCTGTCCTGTCTCAGACTCTTCTGCTTCATAAGAGAAATGCTCCCGTAATCTTTTAATAACACTCTCTTTCCACGATTCCCAGTCAGTATCTTTATATTCAAGGGTATATCTTTCTTTTATATATTTCAATTCTTTCTCCACCGGCTCTTCAATCTGAAGAAGAGATCCCAGTTCATCTGCATGTCCCAGGGATTCAAAAATCACTTCAAGAGCAGGGCAGAGTATTTCATCATCGGGGTATTTGGAAAGGAATTCTTTTAAATGATCCTTTCCTTTCGGAAGCCTTATATTTGTAGCTACAAGGTTTGAAGGCACACCTTTAAAATCAAAAGCTTTTTCTGCTGCCTTCATCCAGAGAGAGGCTTCTGCAATCTGAACTGCCCTTTCATCAATATCTATGCCGAAAAGATTATTCTGAATTATAGAGTTGCATATCTCTTCAGGTTCTGTAAGAATTCCTTCTTCTTCATACATATCATAAAATAGATCAAAGGCTTCAATAAGGAAATGGCCTGAACCGCAGGCGGGATCGAGGAAGGTTATTTCAGATACGGTTTTTTTCTCTACAGGGGCACGGTCTGCGTCATGGACGAAATATTCATAACGAGTAGGGGCACAGCATGCTGTGCCCCTGCAGGGGAATAATTTTGTCTCAGGGTACATTCCCATCCATGTAGCACCAAGAGAATTTTGAACCAGAAATTTCACCATGTAAGGTTCTGTATAAAGCTGTGTAGCAGGAACAAGAGCCGGGCCTTCAATCTTTGCACCCTTTTTAGTTCTTACATGTTCAAAAACCCTGTCCTTTTCCTCACTGTTCCAGTACTGATAGGCCCACCCCAGAGCATCAGGAGCTTTAAATATTTCACCATTGCAGGTGCGGGGCAGCTCCGCACCTGCAGAAGTACCGGAGAGAAGAGAAATAGATTTTTTCAGAGCCGCCGCAGAGGGCTTAAGAGCTATACCGGCAGATTTCGGATCAAAAAGCAGCGGCAGATTTTCCGCCTGCTTCGTAAAAACTTTCTCTAAAACTGCAAAAAGACCGTCATCTTCTCCTGTGCAGAGTTCAGGATTACTTTTAGAAAGCCTGTAATGTTCCAGTGATTTCCTGCCGTAAACATCTTTCTCCTGTATTACTTCATCAATAAGCTCACGGGCTTCCATACAGCGGAGAGCCATAAGTCTGTTTGCCCATGTACAGGCAGTTTCTCTTATAAATTCTGCTACAGAATCTTCATGAGTAATACCTGCTTCTTTTCTTAATTGAAGATAGGCATCTATTATCTTACGGGCTTTTTTATCATCTTCAGATAAATGAGTCAATTCATCTGCCGATACAGGTGAACGATCACGGCGTATGCCGATGGAGGCGAGGCGCTGTTCCAGGTCTCCAGGATACCATTTGCCGGAAGAGTCGTAATAACCTTCCAGTAGATGCCGGAGTTCTATACTGAGAGATTTCAGTGTTTTTTTTTGATTGGATTGCATTATTTTTCTCCTTAAAGAAGTAAGTCCTTTAATGGTATGGATTTAATCCAGGAAAATTTTAAAAGGTCTTTATCGTCTGTAACAAGGCATAAACTTTGAGTAAAAGCAGTGGCACATATTATTGCATCAGGTAATTTAAGATTGTGCTGTTTTCTTATTCTTATAGTTTCTTCTTTTATCAAAGTATCTATATTTATTATCTGAGTTTTTTTGAGAAGTTTTTTTATTTTCTGTTCATCTTCATAAGAAAGATAATGATAAGATAAGAGTTCTATTTCTGTTATGATGGATAGGAAGAATAGCGGATTTTTATCTATAAATTTTCTTTTAGCTTTTTCGATTTTAAGAAGATTAATAATTACATTTGTATCCAGCAGATATTTACCATTCATCTCTTATTCTCCTCTGATAGAGAAGAGCATCTTCTTTAAAATCTATTGGTTCCACTTCAGCCAGATCTTCTGCTCTGAGTCCTTTGATTTCCACAGGTCTTTTTTCTGAAACCTCTTCAATTTTAATATATTCTTCCAAAACTTTAACTATCATATCTTTCATACTCATTTTTTCTTTTACCGAAATCAATTTTATCTTTTGATGCAATTGTTCTGGCATTTTAATATTAAAAGTTTTTGTATTCATATAGAATATCCTTTTTTCTATTATTTATAGTATTATTATAATCATTATAATCTTTATAACCTTTACAATCAACATCTGTTACAATTCTACATCATAACCTTCAGAAAGTAGCTGCCTGACTTTTTTATCTAAAAGTCCCTGCAACTTTTCCCATTCAGCTTCAGTAGTCACACGGGTAACAGCAGTAATGTCCTTTACGTGAAGATACTTAATTTTACGGGAAGATTTTACAGGTTTCTCTATATAGCCAGTATGTTCTTCCTGTTCAATTACAGGTATTTTACGAACCAGTTCCTCTGCCAATTCCTGAATTTTTCCTTCTGCCTGGCCTGGCAAAGCTGCTATCTGTGCAGGATGGATAATGTTATCAATATTCTGCATAAAGTTAATTAACGGTTCAGATAGTTTATCCATAAGAGATGCATCCAGTCCGTTTCTGGACAGATCTTCCGGAAGATGGAGAAGTGTTTTTTCTATTTTCTGCCTTGCTTCCTGTCTCCAATTTTCCTTAAGAGTCTCAAGAGAAAGTTTTGCCTGTTCCTTAAGACTCTGCAGCTGTTTCCATACTTCTTTATCAGAAAAAGTCGCACTGCGGGAAACTGTTTTATATTCCTGCAAAAAATTATTTATACTATTTTCCGATTTAACCTGATGTTCCATTGAAAGAAGCTGATTATAAAAATTTACCATTTCTGTATAAATAGAACCGGATTTTGTCTGAAATTCCGAATGAAGTTCAATGGATTTATATCCTGTTTCCAGTAATGACCTGGAACTGTGTATTTCCCTTACACGATGTGTCGGACTGGTAAGGGAAAGTATTTTATCCCATGCTTCTTCACCTTCAATAAAATCCTTTGAAAGAGGCATCCTTGAACCATCTGACCAGAGCCGGACTTTATTACTCTTAGTAAGTATGGTATTTGCCAGATGTTCCCCTGCTTCACTTAAAGCCGAAGGAGTTTCATCTATATTTCTCTTTTTTGTCATACGAATAAGAAAAGTTCTGACTTCATTAAGGATTAACTGGTCTATTTCCGTATCTTCCATAACAAGTTCCACTTTATCAAAATTACGGCTTACCCTTATAGAATCAATTAATTCACTGTCAGAAGGATTTGTATATTCTTTTTTCCCTGAAATAATTTTTACTGTACCGGCTCTAAAGAGTGCCGCTATAGCAACTCTTACGGCATTACTATCCCATCCATAAGGAGGTGCAGAAAAAGTTTCAAGCAGATTCTTTCCCAGTATACGATTGCCCTTATTTTGAGCAGTTGCCAGTAAAATTCTTATGGCATCCAGGAGAGGACTTTGAAAGTTAATATGACCTGATTTATCATAGAGATTTAAATCCTGTACATCTTTAGTAAGATTTGTATTTCCTGATAAGACATCTAAAAGGGCCTTCTGGTCGTTTGTAATACGGGTAGTTACTTTTTCATATTTCGGATAAAGAACTGCCCAGAAGGCTGTCATTTCAGCTCTCAGGGCATCTCCCGGATGTTGTCCCTGTTTTACAGACAGAGAGCGACTCGAACCTTTAAAGATTATATGGCCGGTCCTTATACCTTCTTTGAGTCCATCTATAACCTTTTGTTCCAGTTTCGGAAGATCATTATTTTCTCTTTCCTGTGCCAGGCGTCTTGCATCTTCAGATTTATAGACATCGCCTTTCCAGTTATTAATGACTTCTTTCATGGCAAGGAAACGGGTAAGATTCTGATCAAATCCGCTGACACGACCAGAGAGGAAAAAGATTGTATTCTGACTGTCAGAGCGAAGACTTTTACTTTCTATATCATTAAGAGTTACTCCTCCGAGTCCTGCCAGGGGAGATGTAAAATCCAGGATTATATCACCTTTCTGACCGGGCACCGGTAATCCGTCAATAGAGAGATTAAAATAAAATTCATGACCCTGGAAGGTAACAACATCTGATCCAAACCACTTTTTCCAGTAGCTTTTTCCTCCGTCATGAATGAAGTTTTTGGAAAATCCCTGTTCCCGATCCTGATATCTGTACTGAGCTTCTACCGTAGAAAGTGCTTCTTCAAAGGTTCTTCTCTCACCTGTAAGAAATTCATATTCTTCACCGATAGGTGCCACTAATTTTGCCGATATAAGTTTTTGCAGTTCTGGTTGAATACGGGAGAGCAGTACAGACAGATCATCATCTACATGTTCTGCAAGTAACCTGGCTATATTATCACGGGTTCTTGGTATATAGGCTATTTCTCTTATAAGATAGAGAACTTCTGCTATTTTTGGAGTAAGTTCGGTAGAAGCAGGAACTACATCTTTAATACGTGAAATTTCTGTTCTTACATCAGGACTTACTTCTCCTTCACCTGAGAGATTTCCATAAAATTCGTCAAAGCTTACAAGGGTACCAATACCCTCTTCCAGATAATTTCTTCTCCCGCATCGTAATATATCCTGAGTAATGGCAAGTAAAGTTCTCGTTGAGCCGGACATTTGCTCTCCACGGCCGCCTTTTGAGCGAAGACTTTTTACTATTTCAGGCATGAGGTGTACCTGATAGGGGAAAAAAGGATAATAAACAGAAAATTTATCCTCACTGCAGGGGGGAAGGTTCTGGCTTGTATTTGATAATTCCCCCAGTCCTCTGAGAAGACCTGACCGATTTTTATAAAGATTATGAAGTTCCTCTTTTACAGATAGTTTCTTTTTAAATAGCCTGTCTTCCAGAACAAGTTCTATATTTTCTGTGGTAAGAGAAGGTTTAAAACGGAATCTTCCTTCTATTTTTTTCATATCTCCTTCAAGTGCTCTGGCTTCTTTATAGATACTACCCATATCGCCATGGGTTGTAACTATAATCCAGAGCTTCCCCTGACCTTTACTTGCAGAATATTCAATAAGTGCCTGAAGATGGGAGAGACGACTGGAATCATTTTCAATCCACTGGCCTGTTTCATCCAGAACCAGTAGAAATCTTTGTGGTTTTCCTGTTTCTTTTTCTTTCTTTTTAACATCCTCAAGAATTGTATCTACCAGGAAGACTATATTGTAAAGCTCTCCTCTCTGGGCTTCTTTAAGGGATTCCTGCACATCTCCGGGAGTGGGGAACAGTTCAGGAGATACCTGGCTTGCAGCTCCGTAAAGATGGGTTCTGTAAAAAGATAGATTTTGCTGTATTTCTTTCCATGGTTTTTTAGATTTTTCTTCTACAACTCTGTGAAGTTCCTCAAGTTTTCCCTGTTTATCCAGTTCTGCTTCTATTACTCTTGCATATATAAGATTTCCACTGTAACCTTTAGAGATATAGTATTGAGAAAGTAACAGTTCCGGTAATGATCTGGATTTACTGTCTGTTATGGAATTCAGATTAAAGGCCATTACACTGGTATTACACTGGCTCATTCTCTTAAGGCTTCTTTGAATAGAATTACTGGAAGTACTATCTGAAGGAATTCTTGCAGAAAAACGTTCAGTTGCAGTAACACTTTCCAGATTACGGTTTTCAAGAAGAAGTGCCATTATTTTTGCAAGGTGAGATTTTCCTGACCCGAAGTACCCGGAGATCCATACACCTATTTCTGTGGTTTTCGTAAGAAATGTATCTGTATAATGTTCAAGGAAATCATCTAAATGCTTTTCTATAAGTGGTGTAACTACATAACTTCCTATTTCAGATGCCAGTTTATGATCATTGTCTCTTTCGCCTACTTTAATAACAGGTTCGATTTTCTCTTCAATTTTTGTTTCGAAAAGTTCAGATATTTTCATTTTTTTCCTCCTGCCAATTTATATCATTCCGTTGTGCGGACAGAACATTGTTCTATCCCTACAAAAGATCTCCACGGTACATAAATTCATCTTTCTTATTTAAAAAAGAATAATTACGGCAACCCTGTAATGTGCCGGGGATAAGTACTATTACAGGACAGTCCAGTATTGATTTACCGCTGTCCCACAGATTATGCATTATATCTCTGGGGCCTGCTGCAGGGTAAAGAGCAGATAGTTTCTCAAGGCATATTACCGAACGTGTTCCGCTCCTCCAGGAAAGAATATTATGAACTTTTTCTGAAATGGTTTTTATCCATAAATCTCCTAATTCTCTCTCTGGGTTTGACCCGGGCATAGGGTCTAAAAAAGAGTCAACAATATTCTGAGTTCCAATATCTGAGAGTATATCCTGAGTTATGTTCAGAAGATTTAAGGTTTTAATATCTATATCAGGTTTTAAAGCTTTTGTCTGTGTATACCATTCTTTTAAAAATATTGTTTCTATTTCAGGCTGATAGATAATAGCAAGGAAAGGGGCTCCTGTCTTTCGACCGATATATTCATAACGTGTTTTAATACGTTCTATAGCTTCTCCTATTTTCCACTTCCAGTTACTCATCTTTTTTTCTCCATTCCTCAGGTGTTTGAAGTACTACTGTATTTCCTGTTTTTTCATAATGAATAAGATTTGTTTGAGACAGTTTTGTTAGAACGTGAGAGATATCCTGTTCTGTGGAGAGGAAGATTTTCCAGGTCGGATCTTTTAATATCTCCCGGCCGAGGTGACCTTCAAAGGTTAAAATACGGAGAAGATGGGCTGCTGTAAAGAGTGGCAGTACAGGTTGAAGAATGGTTTTTTTGTATTTTCCTGAGAGTATTCCGAAATCACGAAGAGCGGAAAGGATACTTACGGCAAGTTTTTTTCGTGATTTTTCGGCCCATTTCTTTATCTGCTGGTATTCAGCGGATAAATTGTCCAATAAATAAAGAATTTCTTCGGGGGAAACTATTTTCTTTCCTTCACACCATTTCTGCCATAGAATCTGTGTGATGAAATCATAGGTTACTTTATCCCTTAATACATAGTGAAGATAGAGCATAGAGATAAATTCCCGGCTCTCCTGACCGTTGATACAGGCTTTTTTTATATCTTCTATAACCCAGTCTATATGGTGGGTGAAATATCTGTAATGTAAAGCTGTCCAGATACGCTTTCTGGTGTTCCAGGCGCGCTGGGATAGTAAAGAGCCCTTCATTGTCAGGGTTCGTATTTCTGGCAAAGATAGTCCTTCATTGAGGGCGGAAAAGATTTTGCCGGCTTCCTCTATGAGGGCTCCTTTTGAACTGTTACGGGCACTGTAGATAGTGTCACGAAGATATTGCATCTGATCTTTTCCTTAATATTATAGTATATTTCATAACTTATTAGAATTTAAATAATTCGTGATGCGTAATGGGTAATGCGTAATGAGTTAATCTCACGCATCACGCATCACGCATCACGAGGTTCTTAATTATGGATTGTTATGAAACTAACTATAATAAATTATAATTTGAGATTTTAATTAATTCTATAAAATGTAATAAAAGCTCATGTGGATGATGAGGATTAAAAGAAATATCCCTCCAGGAATTTTTCCGGCGTATCAGTTATAATACCGTCCACTCCTGTTTTATTGGCCAGTTTGTTTACAAGTTTCGGCGAATTGGCAGTATAGGAATAGACCTCTTTATTTTTTTCATGTGCTTTACGGACAAAGGTACTTCCTATGAGTGCCCAGTAGGGTAATATTATATCGGCTTTCTCTTCAAGAGAACCTTTAAGGGATATCCTTTCTCCTATTTCTTTTGAGACGAGAAACCCCATTCCTCCTCCTGCAAGGGTCATACCTGCAGCCAGGAGAGCCCCTGCTCCTCCTATAAGGCTTCCAGCCAGGCCTGCTATGAGTCCTCCTGCTGTACCTATCTTAAGGGCTTTTACCAGGAGATCAGGGGATATGAGGAGGCCTGTTTTAATTTCAGGAGCCATGTCTTTTATATTTTCACTTACTGATTTATCAAAGGAGGTTATAAATACATCATCTTTTAAATCTTTTTCTTCCACGAGTTTGAGGATGTCTTTTTCTATTCCCGGATACTGACTGGAATTTTTTACCTCTATATCCACCTTTACCTTACCTTTTGCCCATTGGAGGACTTCCTCCAGGGTGGGGATTTTTTCTCCTTTGAATTCCGGGCCAAACCATGAACCTGCATCGAGTTCTTTAAGTTCTTTTAAGGTAAAATCGCCTACCTTCCCGTGACCGTTTGTAGTTCTGTCCAAAGTATCATCATGTATGATTACAAGATATCCGTCTTTTGTTCTGTGGGTATCGAGTTCTATGGCGGTGGCGCCGTGTTTATATGCTTCTTTAAAGGAAGCCATAGTATTTTCAGGGGCTAGCTTTGATGAACCTCTGTGTGCTATAATGAGGACTTTCTCCGATATAGGAGATTTACTTAATGTTACAGTATCTTTAATTTCCAGTTCTTTTTTCGGCTCTTTATGAATTATTTGCTGTTTCTGAATAAAGGTATTTTCTATTTTCATAAGGAAAAATCCCCCTTCTCAAGATAAGTATCTCTTTATAAAATTATAATCCAATCCGTATGTGAATACAAGTTTATTTGAAAAAAACTTTATTATGTTATTATTTTATGTTAAAATTTTCGTATATATGCAGCCTGAAGGCGGTATGGATAACCCTTACTGGTTCATATGGCGAAAAATTATGAAACAATAAACACCTGATCTGTTATAAATACAAAATCGGAGGATTTCTTTTTTGACTCCTTTTAAACTGGTATCGGATTTTTCCCCGAAAGGTGATCAGATTAAAGCAATAGAACTCTTAAGTGAAGGGTTACTGAAAGGGTTAAAGGAACAAACCCTTTTAGGGGTGACAGGTTCGGGGAAAACCTTTACCATAGCAAATGTTATAGCAAATATAAACAGACCGGCTCTTGTGGTGTCTCATAATAAAACCCTTGCGGCACAGCTCTGCAGTGAATTCAGAGATTTTTTTCCGGAAAATGCCGTGGAATATTTTGTAAGCTATTATGATTACTATCAGCCTGAAGCATATATACCTCAGACAGATACATATATAGAAAAGGATTCCAGAATAAATGACGAAATAGACCGCCTCCGCCATTCTGCTACACAGTCTGTAATGGAACACCGTAATGTTATCGTTGTAGCAAGTATCTCCTGTATATATGGCCTGGGGACGCCTGAAGATTATAAGAATGCCCTTCTGAAAATAGAAGTAGGACATGATTCAGGAAGGGATAAACTTCTTAAGAGTCTTATAGAATTACATTATGAAAGAAATGACTTTGAATTTAAGAGAGGTTCTTTCAGGGTTAAAGGAGAAGTAGTGGATATTCACCCTGTAAATCAAGATGATATATACTTTCGAGTGGAATTTTTCGGTGATGAAATAGAGGGTATTTCCGTAATCGAAAGTATAAGCGGTAAATGTCTGGAGAAGAAAGAAAAACTTTTACTTTATGCGGCAAAACATTTTATTACCCAGGGGCTTAAACTGGAAAAAGCTCTTTTAAATATAAGGGAGGAATTATCCGAGAGGGTTGGGTGGTTTATTTCACAGGGGAAACATCTGGAAGCTCAGAGACTTTCCGAAAGGACTAAATATGATATGGAGTTTCTTCTACAGATGGGTTACTGTGGCGGTATTGAAAATTATTCCCGTCATCTTAGCGGAAGAGAACCGGGTGAACCTCCCTCTACACTTATGGATTATTTTCCGGAAGATTTTATTGTTGTAATAGATGAGTCTCATGTCACACTTCCACAGCTCAGGGGCATGAGCAGGGGAGATAGATCCAGAAAAACCAGTCTTATAGAACATGGATTTCGCCTTCCTTCTGCCTATGACAACCGTCCCCTTACTTTTGAAGAATTTATGGCCAGAGTAAATCAGATTATATATGTTTCCGCTACACCCGGTCTATATGAAATAGAACACAGTAAGAGAGTTGTAGAACAGATAATTCGTCCTACGGGCCTTGTGGATCCCCTTCTTTCTTTAAGACCCATCTGTAATCAGATGGAGGATCTTATCACAGAGATTGAACTGAGGGTACAGAGAGAAGAAAGAGTTCTTGTTACGACTCTTACAAAAAAGATGGCAGAGGAACTTACGGAATATCTTCAGGAAACAGGAATAAAAGTTACTTTCCTCCACTGTGATGTAGATACCCTTGAACGGGTGGAGATCTTAAGGGATCTCAGATTGGGAGAATTTGATGTCCTTATAGGAGTAAATCTATTAAGAGAAGGACTGGATCTTCCTGAAGTATCACTTGTAGCAATACTGGATGGAGATAAAGAAGGTTTTCTCCGTTCTGAGATTTCCCTTATTCAGACTATAGGAAGAGCCGCAAGGCATGTAAGGGGAGAGGTTATAATATATGCAGATAATATTACTCAATCCATAAAAAAAGCTATGAATGAAACTGAAAGACGAAGAAAGATTCAAAGAGAATACAATGAAAAACACGGTATAATACCACAGAGCATAAAGAAATCCGTAAAGGATATCCTTGGTATGGTAAGAATTGAAGATCATAAGAGTAAATATAAAGTAATTAAAGAGGAACAGTACTTTACACAGGAAGAAATTTCTAATTTGATCAAACAGATGGAACAGGCTATGAATGAAGTTGCGTTAAAGTGGGAATTTGAAAAAGCAGCAGAGTTAAGGGATGAGATTAAGAAACTTAGGAAGAGGATGGTGAAGGGTGAAGAGTGATGCGTGAGACATGGAGACCTGTAGGGGCAGAACATTGTTCTGCCCATCACCGATTACCCATCACCTATCACGCATTACGCATCACATCTCACGAATTATGATATCAATAAAAGGCGCGAGACAACATAATCTTAAAGGTATAGATCTTGAACTTCCCCATGATAAACTTATAGTTATAACAGGTGTAAGCGGTTCTGGGAAATCCAGTCTGGCTTTTGATACTATATATGCAGAAGGCCAGAGACGTTATATTGAATCTTTTTCTTCCTATGCACGTCAGTTTCTGGAACAGATGGAAAAGCCTTTAATAGATTCTATAGAAGGCCTTTCCCCCTCCATTTCTATAGATCAGCGAGGAGGAGGTATAAATCCCCGATCCACTGTGGGTACTGTTACAGAGTGTTATGATTATCTGAGGCTTCTTTATTCAAGAACAGGCACTCCCCATTGTCCCTTATGTAATATACCTATTGAACCGCAATCTACCGACAGGATAATATCTTCCATAACCTCTCTCGAATCTGGAACCAGAATACAATTACTGGCTCCTGTTGTAAGGGCAAAAAAAGGGGAACATCGTGAAGTACTATCAGATCTTGCATCAGAGGGTTTTTCTAAGGTCAGGGTGGATGGTGAAATAAGGGATCTTTCCGGCGAAATTAAACTGGCCCGGTATAAAGCACACAATATAGAAGTAGTGGTAGATCGTCTGAAGGTAAAAGAGGATATGGGAGAGAGATTTTTAGAGTCTCTTCATTTAGGCCTTCGTAAAGGTGATGGAAGTATAATAGTTGATATACCTGGAGAAAGAGAAATTCTTTTCAGTATTCATCTATCGTGTCCGAAATGTAATTTCTCTATTGATGAAATTGCACCCAGAATATTTTCTTTTAACAGTCCTTACGGTGCCTGCCCGGCCTGTTCGGGAATAGGTACAAAAAAGAAAATAGACCCTTCTCTCCTTATAAACGATACTTCTTTAAGTATAGCAGATGGAGCTATTCCTGTTTTGATGCTCCGGAATTCAGTATTTATGTCTCTTTTGAAAAAAGTGGAATCTCTTTTACATTTAACCGGTTTTCTGTTATCTACACCTCTTTTTCAAATAAAAGAATCTATTATGAATATACTTCTTTATGGTTCCTCTGAGAAAGCGATAGATATGAAATACAGTTTCCATAAGACCGGTGGAGTATTTCCGTTTAAAACCAGATTCAATGGCCTTATAAATTATCTGGAAGAGATATTTAGCAGTAACTCTTCTGAGAGTGTTCATGATGAAATAGAAAGGCTTATGATTGCTGTACCATGTGAAGTATGCTGTGGTATGAGACTTAAAAAAGAGAGTCTTTCTGTTACCATAAAAGATATGTCCATAGGAGAGATTTCTAAATTAAGCATAAAAAATCTTTATGATTTTATTTCTCACCTGTCTTTCGGGCCGGAAAAAGAACCTGTGTCAGGAGTTATAATAAAAGAGATAAAAGAGAGACTTCATTTTCTTTTAAGACTGGGTGTAGGGTATTTATCACTGGATCGTTCTGTTTCGACTCTTTCAGGGGGAGAATTACAGAGGATGAGACTTGCAACTCAAATCAGCTCAGGTCTTGTAGGTGTTCTTTATATTCTGGATGAACCTACTGTAGGCCTTCATCAGAGAGATAATGAATGGCTCCTTGAGATTTTAAGAGAACTCAGAGATATGGGTAATACCGTTATTATTGTTGAGCATGATGAAAAAACTATAAGGAGTGCAGATTATATTGTAGATCTCGGCCCCGGTGCCGGGATTTCAGGTGGAGAACTTGTAGCCTGTGGCAGAATAGAAAGTATAATGTCAGAACCTTCTTCTCTCACCGGTCAGTATCTCTCTGGCAAGTATTCCGTTATTACACCTCAGAGGAAATCTTCGAATAATAATTACATGCTTACAGTAAAAGGTGCAAAAGAACACAATCTTAAAAATATAGAAGTAAATTTTCCCCTGGGTCTTTTTAACTGTGTAACAGGTGTATCGGGGTCAGGAAAAAGTACCCTTGTAAATGATATTCTTTATAAGGCTCTCACAGGATGTCAGCCAGGAGTTTCTCTTACAGGGACAGAACATATAGACAGAGTTATAATGGTTGATCAGACACCTATAGGCAGAACTCCCCGTTCTAACCCTGCAACTTATACAGGAGTTTTTACTTATATAAGAGAAATCTTTGCTCTTACACCGGGAGCAAGACTGAGAGGTTATAAAAAAGGCCGTTTCAGTTTCAATATTAAAGGGGGAAGATGTGAAAGATGCCTGGGTTCTGGTAAAGTTCATATAGAAATGCATTTTCTTCCTGATATTTATGTAACATGTGAGGAATGTAAGGGTAAAAGATACAATTCGGAAACATTTGAGGTTATATTTAAGGAGAAAAATATCTATGAGGTTCTTGAAATGACTGTTCTTGAAGCTATAGATTTCTTTTCTGACTTTCCAAAGATAAAAAGGATTTTAGAGACCCTGAAAAATGTTGGACTTGGTTATATACACTTAGGACAACCTGCTACTTTTCTTTCCGGAGGTGAAGCACAGAGAATAAAACTTGCCTTTGAACTTGCCCGTAAAGATACAGGAAAAACCCTTTATATTCTGGACGAACCCACTACAGGCCTTCATTTTTATGATGTAGGCCATTTATTGAAGGTCCTTCATGAATTAAAGGAAAAGGGAAATACCATAATTGTTATAGAACATAATATAGATGTAATAAAATCGGCTGATTATATAATAGATCTCGGACCTGAAGGCGGTGAAGAAGGTGGTTATGTTGTAGCCTGCGGTACCCCTGAGGAGATTGCAAGAACCCCTCTCTCCCACACAGGTAGATTTATAAAGCCAGAGCAGAATTTACTGGTATTGCCAGAAGCTGATGGCTCATAGCTGAAAGCTAATAATAATTTAATCCTGAAACTTTATTTCTACACCTTTTTTCTTTCCCAGTTCAATGAATTCTTCTTTTGTGAGATTTTTTAATTTTTCTCCTGCTTTTAAATACATAGTTTCTGAAATTTTTGCCTTATCAAGGTTAGTGTAGATTTGTCTAATATCAAGTAATTTACTTGATTCCAATAATTCCTGAAGGGTGTGTCTGAAAAATTCACTCTGTTCTAAAATACTGTTTAACATATCTTCCAGTATTATGAGATCTTCTTTAGTATAATTGGCTTCCTGTTTAAAATATTCGTCGTCTGCTATATCAAGTCTTTTTATTAGATTTTTTATTGCCAGTTGAAATAACCCCGGGTCTACTTCTCCATTACACAGTCTTTCTCCCAACCTTATTATCTGACTCAGATGGGGAGAGTAAGGTTTTATTGTCTGTAAGTTATTATGGCATTCATAACATTCTATCTGGGTTTTGGGATAAGATTTTTCACATAAAAGGCAATCCATATTTTCATTCCTTATTCATCTATATTTGAAATATTTTCAAATTTTTGCAGGGCCTCATAATGTAGTATTTCGGCCTCTTTAATTATTTTTACTCCTTCAGTTATATGAAATGTATCTGAATCTTCAAAATATAAATCCATTTCATCAAGAGCTTCGAATAATAAAATAGTTGCTTCCTGATAGTCTTCAAAGGCTTCTTCGCATTCTTCAGGTACATTTTTTTTCAATTCATTTTGATGATCTTCCAGATCATCGAATAATAGAAATAACTGTCCTATTATATTTTCTAATATCTCTGATCCTTCACGTCCAGCACATACAGCTTCTGATATTCTTATAAGCTGACTTATATGAGATTTATGTGGGTATATTGGGGAGAGATCAATCTGGCATATGGGACATTTTAATGTGTCTTCACGTCTATTCTCTCCACAGTTAAGGCAAAGCATAAATATCTACCTCATTTATAAAGCTATCAGCAATCAGCTTAAGGACTAAAATTAAAAGGCTGATAGCTAAAAACTAATTTATTATTAAAGCTTTTTTTATTTCTATAGAGATTATATAGATTCCTTCTTGATTTAGGGATAATTTATTAAGTGAAAAGTGAAGAGAATTTTAAACCACCCATCACGAAATCATTTTGAAAAGACAATAATACCTATAATTACTATTATAAGAATTACAATCGGTATAACTATATATGCTATTTGATTTGTGGAATAGGTTTTTTGATCTGTATATATAATATCATCTTGTTCCTGCTCCTGATAAACCAGTTTCTTTATAAAATTTCCTACATTTTCTCTTGTCTCTGATTTATTTAGTTTTGTAGTTATTCTGGGTCTTTCTTCTGATATAGTAAAAGATATGGGTAGATCCAGAGGGAAGGAGTCAGGAGAAAACATTTCTCTTACCCGGACAATAGTACTATAATCTCCTGGTGAAAGTTTATGAGAATTTATTTTAAAATTTATATATGATTGATTTTTATGACCTGTAATCAGTTCATATGAGAGCCAGGATGCATCTGGATTTACTTCTACATCTACCGATACTATCTCAGATGGGTTAAGGGTATTTTTAACTTCTACCTTTACTGTTTTTGCTTTTTGCTGCCATATTATACCCAGTTCTATATAATCCGGGTAGAGTTCTATGGATTTAGTTGCTTCCTGAATCTGGGCAAGTATATAAATCGTTTTAGTCTCTTCAAGCAGGTCATTTGACTTTATTATAAGAGTTCCCTTTTGTCTTCCAGGTCTTATATCCTCTGGCTTTGCTTTAACCTCGATTTCACAGATTTCTCCTTTGTTCAGTTCAGTAATTGAAGGAACTACAGAGACCCAATTCTCTGTAGTGGAAAAACTGGCTTTCAGAATTTCTTCTCCGCAATTCTTTATAGCAAATTTTAAGCTTTTTGTACTTCCACTAAATATACTTCCCAGATCAAGAACATCCTGTCTGTTAAGAATTTGCATCTGTGGTTTTTGTGGTAATACAAGTTCTCCTTTTATATCCTCTGGCAATTTTATTTTACCTTTCTTTGTAGTTTTTTATTCGCTTGAGAGTTTTCTAGTCCAGGAGATTTTAGAATTTTTTATATCCAATTTTAACTCTCCAATACCATTTTCATCCAGGTTTATATGAATAATTATATAATCATCTTCTCGAGCTAATGGTTTTAACCCTGACATTTCCACCGGTAAGATAAGCTGATTTTTATCGACTATTTTTTCATTACCCTGATATATCATCAGGTCAAAGGCAGTAGCCACTGTTGTGTTTAGTTTATAAGCTTTTTTATCTCCACAGGGCAGTCGTTTTCCTTTTATTATAATATCATCAAATATGCCCTCTTTCAGTTCAACACCTATGGCATAGGGATTTATCGGGTTAAGTCCGAAACGTTCTGTTTTACCTTTTAATATAGCTGCATAAATTGCAGCTCCCTGGGAAACCAGATAATCATTATTTAAAAACAGTATTTTATCAGTCTGAGGAAAGACTTTTTCTATAAGATTTTTTATGGCAGGTATTCTTGTGGAACGACCGTTTACCAGAATCCTGTCAATTTTTTCATAAGACATGTTAACTTCATTAAGTATATTATTTAGATATTCATTTATTCTGTGAAGTACCGGTTCTATCCATTCATTAAATTCATCCTGCCTTATGCCCTGATAAAGTGTTTCTCCCGGTATAAGCTGTATATTTAAGAGGCTTTCTTCCTGTTTGGTACTCAGTTTGTGTTTTAGTTCTTTCAGGGAAGCTCTTAATTTGCCTGCAATACTCTGTTTATTTTTAAATATTTCTTTCCACAGTTCACTTTCTTTTAAAGAATGTTTTTCAAGAATTTTTTTGAGAAGCACTCTGTCCAGATCCCCTCCTCCAATAGAAGGACTTCCCATTATATTAAGACAATTTATAATTATATATTTTCTTTTTTGTCTTACTTCATAAAGAGCTATATCCAGACTGGTCTCTCCCATATCTATTATTAGAATATTCTCTTCCTGTTTTACTATTCGATCTTCAAAACAATAGGCTAATATTATGGCATCCGGTTCATTTATGAGGCCCATTACCGGTAATCCAGTATTTTTTAAGGCTTTCATTACTGTTGCTCTCTGATATTCATAAAAACAGTAAGGTACAGCTACAACTGTGCTTTCTATTTTTTCCTCATCGCTGATTACTTCCTGAAAAAAATCTTTTAAAATTCTGAAGAAATTTCTGAGGGCCTCTTCACAGCTGATTTCCTCTTCATCCTGATTAAATAATGTAACATTTTCCCCTACTCTTCTTTTCAGATTGGTAAAGGATGTATTAGGATATTTTTCAACACAACCTTCTGCCAGGTCACCTATGACCCATTCATTAAATTTAGGTAAGTAGCATATAGTAGAAGGAAATCTTTTATCTTTACATTTAGGAAATTTTACATCTTCCAGAGGACGATCATCCCCCATCCATTCAGACACACAGGTATATGCTCCTCCATAATCTATTCCATATAACCTGCTATGGGGTAATTTAATTACTTCTATTTCCTCTAGTATTTCATCTATTACTTCCTCCATATTATCCTTATCCATAATATTTTACCCTTATTAAGCTATTAGCTATCAGCTATGAGCACTATTACTCATAGCTGATAACTTATTTATTTTATTAATAGTTTTTGAATTCCCCGGTAATTTGCCAGAGCTTTTTCGTAATTTTCTCCTATTCCATCAAGTTCTTTTCTTGCAATATATCCCAGTGTATAAAGTTCCTGTGCTTTTTCATACTTCTGCCTTATGTCATTAAGAGATTTTTCAGCCTCTTTTAATTGTTTTTCCAGCACAGATATTTTACTTTCTTTTAAACCCAGGCTTAAAGGAGGGAATCCCTCACCTTTTATATAGGTTAATTTGTTTTTTGATTTTACTTTCAAGAGACTTAATTTTATATGAGTATTATTTCTATTGAGCCTTGACAGTATTTTCTGTTTCTTCACATCTTTAGAATAAAATTTGCCTTTAAGAATATCTTTATGGGCAATTTTATTCTCATCTGTGATAACTTTTAAACTGTATCTCATATTGTTTATCTTATATTTTATTCTGTCATTATAAAAAGTACCTTTTTCATGACATGCTTTTAGAAGGTTATCTTCTGTTTTATCAAGAGTATTTCTGGCTATACATCCTTTTGTGAATAATTCTTTTTCTTTATAATATTCTCTTGAGTAATAAAAGACTTTTTTTGTAGCTTTTTGAATTTTCATATTATAAAAGATATTTGAATTTTTCAGATATTCCATATGAGCAATTTCTTTATTTATAGAAGAATTAGCCTTTAATATGTATTTATCAGATTTTAGAGGTGTCACAAGATGGGATTTGTCTTTTTTTTCTATTAATACCTCTGCTGGTGCTGTTAATCCAAAATCTATATAGTTGTTTTTAGAGTCCTTCATTTTTATATCTACATGATCTATAACGACAAATCCTATAATACTTCCTATCATTATTTTCTGACCTGTTTTTACCATTGGTACTATATGTCCATAAGTAACATATATATCTCCAGTAGATTTAACTGTTACACCATATTCCTGCCCGTACCATGGACATATATCAACAACTTCTCCCTCCCATCCTGCGACTACAGGAGTTCCTGAAGGGAGAGCTATGTCATAGCCATCGTGTAAACCTGCTACTCTTCTATATTTAGAAATATCTCTCCATTCATAAAAAGTTCCACTTATTACTGCAGAAGGATATATCTTTTTGACTATATCCATATACTGATTTAAATTATTGAAAGATCTTTGATAATATGTAATATCAGGTATTTCCATTCTTGCTATTTTAAGCTCTATAATAGTCAGGTCTGTCTCTATATCCCTGTTCTTTTGAAGTAAAACCATAAGGTTGTATTTATATTTCTCTTCCAGAAGACTTATATCCGTATCTTTTGTCTCTATAAAATTATTTCTTTTATCCCATCCACTGTAATTACTTCCTTTTACTGGAAGATAAGTGGATATTATAAATAAATTTATTATTAAGTATAAAATTCCTGTTTTTATACGCATAATATCCTCCTGAAAATTTATATACACATTATATCATCGTTATAGTGTTTGTCAACGTTTACTCATCATCCATTACTCAACAAATCTGCCAGTTTATCAGCTATTATGTGATAATCTTTCAGTGTATAAAAAGGTGATAAACTTATTGTAACTGAAGAAGTAAGGATATTTTTTATAAGAAGAAATTGATAAAAGTTTTCCAGAGTTATCCATGGCTTTATGTCACCGATTTTCATGCTTTTACCTGATATTTGATTCCAATAAGTTAATTCATTTTCATTTTGAATTCTGTAACCGTGCCATCCGTATTCGTTACTTCCGGAGTCTTCATTCAGAAAGTAATCCATATCTATATCAAGTATTACACTCTCCTTAAATACAGGAAGATCACAGATTCTTAATATATGAACCTTTATACCTTCCCAGTGGCATATAATATGTCTATGTTCCGCTCTGAAGTTGTTGCCTCCATCTATTTCCAGTAGAAAACTTTTTTTTAGATTTGTCGCCAGCCGGAGTTTACAAAAATCCGGATCAGGCATGACCCAGAAAATTTCTCCTAAAAGTCCTGTTTTTACTGCATAATGAAGGTAAGTTGTCAGATTTATAGGAGATCTTATCTGATCTGCATTTTTTTCCTGATAATAGAAGGAAGCAAACCATCTTTTCAGTTCTTTTAATTTCTTTATCTTCAATAGGTACTGTATATCATCATCCTCTATAAGACTCATATCACTGTGAGCATCAAAATGTATTAAAATATTGGCTTTTCGGGGTATCTGGGATCTTTCCTTATCTTTTAACCAGTGATAAAGAGCTTCATCATGTTCTTTCACAAGAATAACTTTCATTTTTCCAGCCGGTCTGGAAGAAGGATGAAAATATCCTCTGCCGTATGTCTTTAATGGTCTTTGAAGTGATATTTCTTCTGTGATAGGATGTGTCATTTCATTTAACAGAGCTCTCTGCGGATATATGGTAAAGGCTTCATAAGTATGTTTTACCTTTTTATCCTTTAATTTATTCTGAGCTCTTATAATAGAGATTCTTCTCAGAATTCCCAGTTCATATGCATAGATTTTAAAGTTTATCTCCAGATTATACAGGTCATCTAAGAGCATTTTTTCATAATGTACCTTCTGCTCCCATAAATACCAGTTTTCTTCTCCCAGTTTTTTTTTCAGACTCTCAGGTGAGTTCTGGAATTTTATCATTCTTTCCAGATGTTTTATATCTTCTTCAAGCCAGTAAGGATTTACTGGACCTGATGTAATATGATAACTTAAATTGCTCTTCACTTGCCACCATTATATTTTAAAATCATCCCTTTATTTCCCACTGCCCATCCATTACTGTTATCAACAAAGTAAAAATCATTGATTGATATAATAAGAGAATTTTTTTCTACCCAGGTAATTCCCCCATCGGTAGTATAAAAAAAGGTCATTCCCAGTCCTAGCAATGCTTTCCATCCTATTCCCATAAAACATCCGTTTCTGGCATCAATAAACTTAACTTTATAAATCCATAGCAAATCTTTACTGTACTGTTTGTTCCATGTAAGACCGCCATCTACAGTATGAAGGATAGACCATGAAAGTTGAAAACCTTCCTTGTTTTCAAGACCCCCTATCCATCCATTATTTGAGTCAATAAAATTGATAGCAGTAATATTATAAAGACTATCAATATTTTGCCCTTCCCATGTATTTCCGCCATCTTCTGTGCGAAGAATTCTTCCGGAAAATTTATTTACTCCGGGCTTTATTTCACCTGTTTTTATCTGGTATACAATCCAACCTTTCAGTGGATTGATAAAGCTGAGTCCCTCGATTTTTTCTGAAATATTGCAATCCTTTTTTTCCCAAAAATCATTTGTGGAGTTGATAAAAAAAACCTTTCCCCCTTCTCCTACAGCCCAGGCATTTTTGAGATCAATAAAGTCTATATGATTAAAATCAACAGAGTTTTTACAATATTTTTTTTCCCATTTAATCCCGCCGTCTTCAGTAAATAAATATACTCCTTCACATTTATCTTCCTTCCATTCTCTACCTACAATCCATCCTTTCAAGTAGTTTTCAAAATAAACGCCATGAAGATGTGCTGATACATTAGCTGACTGTGGTTTCCAGGTTTGTCCGCCATCTTCTGTATGTAATATAGTTCCATTATCCCCTGTGGCCCATCCATTATAGAGATCAGTAAAATAAAGACTTCTGAGATTCTTCTCTGTTCCACTTTTTATGGTTTTCCAGGGAGTAGTATATAACCCGGATAATTTATATACTACTGTTATTAAAAGAATAATAAAAAATAGAAAAGCTATGGCGAGATTTCGGATAAGATGTTTTCTCCAGAGACTTTGAGCAATTTTACCGGAGTTTCTCCTGTTTCTTTCTGGTTTTATAATAGTTAATGCTTCCAGCATAGCTCTAGCGCTTTTATATCTTTTTGATGCTTTATTATTTAAAGCTTTCATAACAATATTTTCCAGTTCAGGTGATATTCCGGATATGAGATTTCTTATCGGGTCGAATTTGAAAGGAATAGGTTTTTCGCCTGTAAGGAGATGGTGCATTGTTGCTCCCAGAGAATATATGTCAGACCTTGGTTCAGGTTCTCCCTGACACTGTTCTTCAGAAACATAACCGAGTGTCCCTATGGCAGTTTTCTGACTCTGACTGTCCTGTTGGACTGTTCTTGCTATACCGAAATCTATAAGCATAGTTCTTCCATCTTTATGGAGCATAATATTCGAAGGTTTTATATCTCGATATATAATTGGCGGTTTTTGATTATGCAGATAATCCAGGACTTTCAGGACTTCCATAGCACAGTTAATAACTTTTTCTTCCGGCAAACCGGGTTTCCCTTCTTTTTCAAGGATGGATTCCATATCTTCTCCATCTATAAAATTCATTACTAGATAATAACGATTATTGCTGATAAAATAATCATAAACCTTTGGAAGGTTTGCATGGTCAAGACCTGCCAGAATTTTCGCCTCTCTTTTAAACCATTTTTCAGCATCCATTTGTTTCTGAGGATTACCGGGGCATGGTACGAGTTCCTTTACTGCACATATATTGTGAAGAGTAGTGTCTAAAGCTTTATAGACAGATCCCATACCACCACTTTTAATATGCTTCAGTATTTTATAACGATTCTGTATTATAGTATCTATTTTTAATGGAAAACCTGAATACTGAAGAGGACTCCGACACTCACTGCAGTATAGATCGGTATCAGAATTTCCTTCTCCGCAGTTACTACAAAACATGGACATTGATTGGCTTCTCCACTTTGAGTTTATATTGTTTTATAAATTGATTTTTCGCTATGAATAGTAAATATTCCTTCAAACTTAACCCGGTTTGATTTGCAAAATGCGAAACTTCTGCTATAATATAGTTGATTTTACATAATTTTCTATAATAAGTCTTTATACGTAATGGGTTATATTGCTGTTCATTGCACTTTAAGCCTGACGCATTGCGAGTCTATTAATAATGTTAAAAGATAAATACAAATCAGTCTTTCCATATATATTTATTTTTATCTTTGTTATAAGTATATATTATCCTGTATTTATAGAAGGTTATATAACTACAAGCGATAACCCTCTTCACCTTTATAAAACATATTTTCTTATAGAGCATATTATACCTGAACAAAAATGGATTAACGGGTGGTGTTCTTGGGATTGTGCCGGATATGATATTTTTTCAGGATATCCTCCTCTGATATATTTTCTTATTGCCATAGTTCATTATATTTCCGGTATTTCTATTGAAATTTCTTATAAAATAGTTTTTATTTTGATATATTTTCTGACAGGCTCTGGTATTTATTACTGTTTAAAGGACAGGGGTAACAGGCTTCTAGCATTTATGAGTTCTATTATTTTTTTATTGTGTCCTTTATTTTATTCTATGCATGTCTATGGTTTTCTGGGTTATATTTTTTCAGTGGCTCTTTTTATGTTTTTATTTCGCTCCATAGAGGATTTTCATAAAGATATGACCTGGTTTAACCTCTTGAAATCAGCACTTTTATTATCGGCAATAATGTCCTGTCATATGCTTTCATTATCAGCTTCATTCATATTTTTATTATCATCTTTAATAGTAAAACTTTTAACAGATAAGAAGAAAAAGGATGTATTATTAAAATATCTTGCTATAGGATTAATTGCCATTTTTATCAATCTTTATTATTTTACAAATCTTATAAATACATATCTTATATTTGCTTCTTTTAAAACAATTGGATCACCACCGGAATATGGTACATATCCCATTAGTTATTTACTGTGGGAGGTGTTGAATTTCAAATTTACCTGGCAGAATAACACAGATTTTCTGGTAAATCTTTATAATAATTTAACTCCTCTTTTATTTTTTTTAGTAGATTTACTCGGTATTATGGGAATTATTTATTATATTAAATATGATATAAAAAAAGATTATAACTCATTTCGAACTGTACTTATTATTTTTTCCACAGGTATAATTTTTTTGCACTCTCTCTGTTATCTTCCGAAAAATCTTCAGATATTATTTTTAAAACAGGAGTTTTTATCGGCAAGAATGATGGTTTTTGTCTTATTTGTTATACTCTACTTTTTATCAGATATTTTTAATAAGATAAAGAGAAGTAATTTAAGGAAAGGCCTTTATATTTTACTTATTATTCTTACGGTTTTTGAAGTGTTTAAAAAGATTTATGTTGCTGAAAACAGTCTTTCTATGTTTAATAAGATTCCTGCAAGTCAAAATTTAGAACATCTATGGACCTGGATAGGAGAAAATATCAATAAAAGTGAAGGACCTGTTGTATACCAGGATACTTATTTCAGTGGTAAACCTGAAGATCCTTTCTTTTTTTCCCATATTATGACCCTTTCGGCCAAGAAGACAGGTATTCCTCAGTTTATAAGTCTTCATGCATCTGAAAGCCCCTGTACTATGGCAAGACAGGTTTTTATGGAGAATAATTGTATTTTTGGAATACCGGTTGATATGATGAAGGATGGCCAGTTATATAAATTTATGAATCTTGTTAATGCCCGTTATATAGTCTCCTGTGAAGAGAAACTTCAGAGTAAACTGTCCGATTCTGATCTGTTTATATTAATAAAATCGTATCCTCCCTTTACTATTTTTGTTCTGAAGAATAAGGAACAAATTAAATTGTATGAATTCAGTGTCTCCGGGACAGAGTGTGAAATTACGGAATTGAAAGATAATCATATGGTTTTTAATATAAAAAATCCTGTATCTGATAATTTGATGTTACTCAAAATTACCTGGCATCCTTACTGGAAAGCATTTATTAATAAAAAAGAGGTCTTTATCAGCAGAAGTCAGTTCGGTATGATGGAGATAACTCTTCCTGAAAAAGGAAATATACAGATTGAACTCAGATATAATTCTTTTAATCCTCTGACGGTTTTTATAAGCTTGTTTTTCTTGTTATTCTCTATAGCAGGCTTTATTTATTTCTATGTAAGATTATTGAAAGAAAGGCATGATCCAGCATTGACTGAAAAATCTCCTTTTACAAAATAAAAAAGAGGAAAAGAGAAAAAATTCTTATACACTATCACCTGAGGGCTAAAGCTATAGGGACTACAGATATTTTTTTGTGTTTAAAGGATTTTTTTTCAATATGCAGAAATAAAAAATTATACCAAATTTTTTAAAAGATAGGAAGTGTTTATTTGAAAGAAATTAACTTATTCACTATTATTTCAGTATTTACCCTGATCTCGCTTTTTTTCTTTACTGGTTGCGGTGATGATGGAAGGACAACCTTTACTGACATAATTGGCCCTGAAGATCCGCAGATAACCGGCCCTGAAGGCCCTGATATGGTATTAATACACTCAGGGGCTTTTCTGATGGGAGATATTCAGGGTGTCGGACTGTCACGTGAACGTCCTGTTCATAAAGTAACTCTAACAAAGGATTTCTATATGAGTAAATATGAGGTTACGAACGGAGAGTATGTGAGATTTTTAAATGCTCAGAGCAAAATTGAGGAGAACTGGATTCACATTAAAAATGATGAATGGTGCGGTTTAACTGGAAATAAATCGAATCCATCAGGTATTCAGGTAAAGAAGAATCCTGAAGATTATACAAATCGTCCTGTAGTATATGTATCCTGGTATGGCGCTGCAGCATACTGCAAGTGGTTATCAAAGGAGGAAGGATATGATTACGGCACAGGGAAGGGCTATCGTCTGCCTACTGAAGCAGAATGGGAATATGCCTGTCGTGGAGGAACTGCAACATCTTATTACTGGGGTAATGAGCTTGATGCTACAATAGGAACAGGTAAGTGCTGGTATGATTATTATAATTCGGGTACCTGTAATACTAAAAATCATACAAATGTCGGTTATGGAGGAAGCCATCCTTATGGTTTATATGATATGAGCGGAAATGTTTCGGAATGGTGCAGCGATTGTTATGACGAAAATTATTATTCTAATCCTGGCGCAGGCGGTCCTGATCCAACTGGTCCCAGTCCTAAGGAAGACTCTTACTATATCTTACGCGGCGGCAGCTGGTACAGCTACAGCAGCGGCTGCCGATCGGCTTTCCGCAACTACCTCTATCCCGACTCCCGAGGAAATTACTGCGGTTTTCGTGTCGTCAGGAGTGTTCCTTAATTATACTTGTTATCCTTTTTACGATTTCCTGATACCCTTTCGTATAAATTTTCATATTGAGCAACAATATCATCTGTATGGAATTTTTCTCTGGCACGTTTATGGGCGGATTTACGCATCTGTTTATATAATTCTTTATTTTTGAGTATTTCCAGGGCATATTGTCCCATGGCTTCAGTATCACCAGCAGGAACTAAAAAACCGGTTACTCCGTTTTCTACTACCTCTGGAATACCTCCTACATTATTCGCCACTACAGGAACTCCTGCTGCCATGGCCTCCAGGATTACAAGGCCGAAGCTTTCAGTCTGAGATGGCAGTAAAAGAAGATCTGCCATATTAATAATAGGAACAATATTCTTTATTACTCCCAGGAAATAGACATCATTTTTCATACCAAGTTGTTTTACAAGATCAATTGCTTTACTTTTGTCAGGTCCGTCGCCTACCATAACAAGTATGGCAGGTATCTCTTTCCAGATATGATAAAAACTTTTAATTACATCTTCTACTCTTTTTACGGGGCGAAAGTTTGAGATGTGTATTACTAAAGAATGATCTCCCCGGCAGAAAGAAGCAAGACAGCGCGGAACTGGTGTTATCTGTTCTGGTATATCAAAGAAATTATATATGACTTCAATCTTATGATAATCTATATGGAAATGATGGCATACCTCTTTTTGTAAAAATTTTGATACTGCCGTTACTGCATCAGAATGTTCTATTGCATAGGTCGTTATGGGTTTAAAGGATGCATTATTTCCCACAAGTGTTATATCAGTACCATGAAGGGTTGTTATTACTTTAAGATCCCGTTCTTTTTTAAGAATATCCCTTGCCAGAATTGCAGCTATTGAATGAGGAATAGCATAATGGACATGCATAATGGATATATTTTTTTCGCTTACTACTTCTACCATTTTACTCGCCAGGGCAAGGGTATAGGGAAAATATTTCATCAATGGATACTGTTCTACTGTTACTTCATAATATGATATACTGTCATTAAGTTCATCAAGGCGGAAAGGGAGATCATAACTGATCATAGAGACGTCATGTCCTCTTCTTCCGAGAGCTTTTGCAAGTTCTGTTGCAACAACTCCGCTTCCTCCATGAGTAGGATAACAGTTAATTCCGATGTTCATTTTTATCATCTCCTTATAAAGATAAAAAACTTAATTTTGTAACATCTTTTACCTCCATATATCCTTTCAAAAGGAAAGGTTCTCCGTATTTTTTACCTATGAGAGATCCATAGTGTTTATTTCTGCTTAAAATCTTCCATTGATGTTCCTTACTGGTAAGTCTTGTCTGAGGGTAAGATGGATCCTTCGATTTGACCTGTGTTTCATAGGCATATATGGATCTTATCTTCTGTTTAAATTGATCTGTAATATCAACTATAAAGGTAGGTTTAAACTCTACCCATCCGATATAGTAGAGTATCTTTGCAACACGATGATGCTCCTGACCTGTATCAATTCTCGAAAGTCCTGCAAGAAAGGTGGATTCATAAACTAAATGCGATGTGTTGTAATGATCAGGATGACGATCCTTATAATAGTGAACCATTATAAGATCCGGTTTGTACTTACGTATGACCTGAATAACTTTGAATTTATTCTCTTTGGAAGAAGAAATAAAACCGTCTTCTAAAGACAGATTTTCTCTGGCGTCTATTCCCATAATCTTGCTTGCTACGGCACATTCCTTTTTCCGTGTTTCTATTGTTCCTCTGGTACCTAGCTCACCTTCTGTCATATCACAGCAGATTACACGATGGCCCTGCTGTTTTAATTTGATGAGAGTCCCTCCACAGGTCATTTCAAGATCATCCGGATGGGCTCCAAAAGCCATAATAGTTTTTGAATTCATAATATTCCTCCTGGATTAAGAAAATATTTATCAATTAAGATATATTTCACTTTATAGTGCCATATTCCTTCAATTATTCTGGTATCTATATCCGGGTTTTGGAATTAAATATTACTTGACTATATGTCATATGCCTTTTTTTACTGCTCAGGTCATTAAATAAAGAACTATTTGTCAGAGATAGTAAATCCCTGTTTTTAACAGGTTTTTTTAATTGTAATACTATGTGAATATTTTCTTCCTGCTGCAAGATGGACCTATTATTATATACAATGGATAGTTCCCTTATTTATTATAATAACCGGATATAATATAATCGAAAGTAAGTTTCTTCTTTTTTTTATTGCGGGATTATTTTTAAGTATTGATGCATTATCCTGGTTACCATTCCATTTGAGTTCAAGTGAGATAATAATATTTCTTTCTTTATTTTTGTTACTGAAATATCCTGAAATAGAAAAATCAGAGTTTACTCTGTCTTCATAATAAAATAGTGACTGAAATTCATAAAATTCGAATTATTCAGAAGGGTTTCTATAAATTCATCAATACCATAGTAATTAAGAAAACAGGGAAGAGGGAAGATCCTTTCCTGGAGTTTTCCGAAAGGAAGGAGAGAATTTTTAAGGTCTCTCAAATGTTTACGTGAATATCCCTTTTTTGACATTATTGCTTTAATGGTTTTATCTTCCAGTTTTTTTAATGTATTAAGGGTTAAATTTAGAGTCTGTTCATTTGTTTTTACAAGATTAGGATCTATTTTATGTAAATGATTTGAGAGTTTTTCTATTTCCATACTTATTTTTTCTTTTGCCTCTGAAAAAAGCTTTCTTTCCTCCTTCGGGCTGAGTCTTTCAAAAAAATCTTCTAAATTTTTAGTAAATATATCTTCAGGATTTATTTTATATTTTTGCATAATATCCAGTTCTTTTTTAAAGGTAAAAGTATAGCTCTGTCTTGGTATAAGGAGGGGTTGAGAAATAGAAAAATACTCGTAAATATTTTTTAATTGGGCCTGATAGAAAAGCTCACTGCTGCCCACTGCACTCACTGCATTTGGGAGTATATAATCTGCCACTACAGGACGGAGCAGTACGTCAGGAGAAAATTGTTCCGGGTTATTTTCTGCTGTTTTTATATAATTTTTCGGATTCTGGATTTTAATACGATGGAGATTTTCATCATATGTAAAAAGATTTAGATTATTTGAAGAAATAGCAGGTGAGTAGCCAGATTTCAAAAGTTTATTATTCGTATCCTCTAAAATATTATTAAGTTCAGGGATGTGTCTTAGTATCTGTGTAAATATCTCTCCTGCAAGGGGCCGAAGAAGTTGTGGTTCTATTATAAGAAGACCATATTTCCCAAAAAGGTTACTCCAGAATTTTGCAATCCATGAGGAATAATTTTCATCTGGAAAATCATACAGTAATCTGGAGATAGATTCTTTATATTCCGAAGATGGAAGTTTTGTAAGATAAGTATCGATAGCACTGGTTATTTCCTCTGTAATGGGAAGGGAATAGATACTTCTTCCTTTATCTTTCCAGTTAAATTTTATTTTTCCTACTTCTCCATCGGATTGAATATAATTCACGTAGTTTATCTCTTCAAAATCGTGGTCCTCTGATGCCAGCCAGAAGACAGGAACAAAAAAGTAGTCCTGAAATTCTTTACTCAATTTTTTCGTAATATTTATAACTGTAGCGATTTTATAGGCAGTATATACAGGGCCTCCAATAAAACCTGCCTGCTGTCCTGTTATTACAGTAAAAACATTTTCCCGGGACAATAGTTCCGCATTTTCTTTTGCCTCTTTTGGTGCCTGAAGGAACTGATTGTAATCCAGAATAATTTTTGAGAGCTTATCTCTCTGGTAAATATTATTTTTTACTCTCAGAATTTTTTCGAAATCGCCGGGAATATATGAAAAAAAGTTTAATGCCTCCGGTCTGCCAGAAATATAATTCAGAAAATATTTGTTCTGTCCTGGTAATGTATTATAACTTAAATTTATAATCATAAAAATATATTCACTTTACAGATCAAAGTTCCTTCTTTTTATGTTTCATATGTCGCTAAATATATTTTTTTACATTTTATCTTCCCTATAAGTTGACCTTTCCTCCTTCAGCAAGTATAATTTATTTGTTCAGAATTTTATAAAAAGGATAAACATTATGAGTGAAGTTAGGAAATTATTAAGTGATTTAAAAAGCCAGAATGATAATATAAGATTAAATGCTGTAAGAGCTCTTGTTAAGTATGGCGAGTCTGAGATTGTTGACCATGTAGTATTATTACTTTCAGATTATAATCCTGATATCCGTACAGAAGCAGCATTAACTCTCAGTAAAATAGGAAATGAAAGAGCACTTCAGCCACTTATTAAACTCCTTTCAGATCCTAATAAGGATGCCAGATGTGCAGCAGCAAGAGCTCTGGGTAAGATTGGAGATTATAGAGCTATTTCTCATTTGAGAACACTTATAAGACTTGATCATATTGATGAAGTTAAAAAAGTTGCTGTAAATGCACTATCTGATATAGATAAAGCAATAGAACCAATGCTTGATAAAATAGGTCAGGAACTGGGCAGTCCTCATATAGAAGATAGACAGAGAGCAGTTAAGTTTTTGACTATTATCGGGACAAAAGATGCAGCAGCATTATTACTCAAAGCTCTGGCTAATAAAGATAATCAGATTCAAGAGGCCCTTCTTGAAGCTCTGGATAAGTTAAAATTTCTTGGCCCTGAGATTTTTATTAAGGGTCTTACAGATGAAAATGTACAGGTAAGAATAGCCTGTGTGGAATTTCTGGGCCAGATAAAAAGTCAGGAATCTATAGAACATCTTATAGATCTTCTGGACGTGGAAACCAGAATGGATGTTAAGAAGAGTATTGCCACGGCATTTGGAACGATGGGGGCAGAAGATGCTCTTTATAATTTGAGAAATATGCTTGACAAATCTCAACCGGATTTAAACAATACAGTTATAAATTCTATAAATCAGATTGGGGGAAATCAGGCTATTGAGTTCCTTATAAGAATTTTCCTGGAAGAAGAAGGTAATAGTGTAGAACTTGCAGAGAAGAGTTTACTAACACAGGGTTATAAGATAATCCCTCTTTTAATAGAAGAGTTTTCAATACAGAAAGATAAAAAACGTAATGCTATAAAGAAAATAATTAAACAGGTAGGAGAAGAGGGAGTTGATTATTTTCTTCAACTTCTCAGCAGTGATGAAGTACAGAAGAGGAAAATAGCAGTTGAATTTCTGGGCGAACTGGAATCGAAAATTTCTATAGATGCTCTTACAGAGATTTCAGAAAATGATAGTGATAAGGCAGTAAAATCTGCAGCAGCAAAAGTTCTGTCCAGACTCAGGAAAAAATTTAAATCTTCTTCAGGCCCTACATTTCTTCCCAGTGAAAGTTTACTTCACAGGGTTTCTACTTTCTTTTCTGAGCAGATAGAAAAGATCAGGGTAAAGGGACCTGATATAGGTTCTTTATTCAGAGCAGATAAATTGAGATGTCATAACTGTGGCGGAATTATTTCCCGTAAAGCCTCATCTGCAGAGACTGGTTCTGGAATGCAGTTAGAAGTTCTCCGTTTTGGCAAATGCCCTCTCTGTGATAAAATTTTCTGTAAAAGTTGTTGTGACGTGGTAGTAATAAGAGGTCTGACTACTGTTAAATGTCCCAACTGTAATGTTGAATTAATTGAGGTTTAAATTGTTGCAGAGACAGTTAAGGAACGGCCCCTACTGTTTTGCAGATTCAAATTTCTCTTTTTGTTCTTTATAGTACTCCTTCTTTGGATCAAGCTGTATTGCTTTTTCTATAGATTCAATAGCTTTAGGATAATCTTTCTTTTTATAATACAATTCAGCCAGTGTATCTATATATACGGGATTATCAGGTTCAATATCTATGGCTTTCTGGACAAGTTTTATACCTTCATCCAGATTAATTTCATTCTGGGCATAAAACCATGCTACATTATTATATGGAGCTGGATTTTTCGGATCTGCTTCTATGGATTTCTGTAGATGTAAAAAGGCCATATCAAGTTTTCCTGCTTCGAAATATGTAAGACCAAGATTATTATATATTCTGTAGATATTTATACGGGATGTATCAGAACCTTCAAAACAGATTTTAAGTGCTGTACTTAATTCTTTAATAGCTTTATCATATTCTTTATTCTGGTAATAACATGTACCCAGGTTACAATAAGCCCATGCATAGTCAGGATCAATTTCAATAGCTTTTTTACAACAGCTTATGGCTAAATCTATCTTTTCCAGTTTGTAATAAGCTCTGCTCAGATTATTATATGCTGCAACACAGCTGGAATTAAGTCTCAGAGCCCTTTTGCAGTGATTCATACCTGTATTATAAAATCTTTTTTCTATATAAATTAATCCTAAATTAGCTTCTATACAGCAGTTATCAGGGGATAATTCCCAGGCTTTCTGAAAATATTCTAAAGATTTATTTATCTGATTTTTATCAAGATAGATCCATCCTAATTCTTCATAAGCCATAGAAAAGGAGGGTTTACTTTTCAATAATTTATTGAATAAAATTATGGAATTATCGTAATCTTTTATTTTTCTGTAACATTTTCCAAGTTCTATATAGGCTTCTATAAAATCAGGGTTTTTATTAATTATTTCATTGTATACGGCAATTGCTCCAACCATATCTGATTGTTCCAGTTCAAGTGCTTCTTCATATTCTTCCAATATCTTATCTGTTTCAGCAAAACAATAAATAAAAGATAATAAAAATAATATCAAAAAAAATAAGACTCTTTTAAACATTATGCTCCCCTCTGTCCTGAAAATTTTCCCAGGGCAATTCATTGCCCTGTTATAAAGAGATTCCTTCTTTTGTAAGATATTCCTCTATTTTATTGTTAATATCACTTATATCCTCACCATCGCGGAATTTATCAGCCAGAACACATCCTAAACTTACAAGATTATTTGCTTTATGACAGATATTAAGACCCTTTTCCAGATGATAAGTTTCTCCATCTTCAAAAAATTTTTCAATTTCTTCAATTGTTTCCAGAAATTTAAGGTGTCCCACTTCTGTCAGATCTGCAGACCTTTGTAGAATATCCCGACAATCTGATGCAGCAGGTGCTTCTATCTTTTTTCTTATTCTGGGAAGTGAAGAATAGAGATAACCCTTTGAACCTTTTTCTATGACTGAAAGACTTTCTCGTAAATCTTTTTCATCCATATTTCCAGAGAGAAGTTCTTCAACTGTTTTAACAAGACGCAAAAAATTTCCTGTCTCGTAGTGGCAGGAAAAATCAAACTTCTTGGACCTGACTCCAAAAGGGTCTCCCTTTGAACCAACTTCTTTAATATCTATTTCTCCTCTTTTATCATCAAGAGGTACTATTAATCTGGCATTACAGAGATTGCATATTCTGGATCCCTGAGGATTATCGTTACCACATTTAAAACATTTCATTCAATTATTACTCCGAATAAATCTCTTATTTGCCTCCTGTTATTCCGCCGGCTCCGCTACCTCCGTCTTTTGATATCTCACCGGCTATACCCTGACCAAATCCGGTTCCGCTTCCGCTGCCAACACCACCGGCACCACTGGCTCCGCCAACTCCGCCAACTCCGCCAGCACCACCGGCTCCGCCGCCTCCGCCGCCTGCCATAATATCACCTCCTGAGAAAAAATCATTTTATCTATATATAATATACCGTATTTTAGAGAAAAGTAAAGATCTTAGAGTATTTCTAATAAAAAAATTCTCTTTTACAATATTATTCAATTTAAAATCTTTTTGAATTCTATACAGTATTATGTATATCTTGATTTTTTTCTCTTTTTGTGATAAACTTGAAATATATCCATATAAACAGAAAGGATATTAAGCGAATTTGAACAGTCTACACAGGCGAATAATTCCCCTTCTTCTGTTTTTAATAATAAGTATAGTTATTTTTAGCGACTGTGGAGGAGAGAGCAATGTAAGAGTTTTTCCTTCAACCACTCCATATGTTGAGGTTATGTCAACAGTTACTCCTGTAATAACTCCCACATCATCAGAGGTAAGGACTCCCACTTCAGGAGCGGTGATGACACCAATACCTGTAATAGTAAATACATCGACCCCTGTAGCAGTAAAGACAGTCACTCCTGCTCCAGTAATAGTTCCAACCTCTGGCGGTCCCGGAATAATAGTAATAATAAACAAATTATAAAGATTATATATTATTGGAAATAAGTGAGGTGATAGAAATCTCTATTTCAGAAGCTAAAAACTCAGCAGCCAAGAAATGGTCAAAACCTCTGTTGATTGTGCTTGTAAGAGGAAGAATAGGAGAGAATGTGTTATTGAATTGTAAGACTCTGTCTCCGCCTTTGTCATCAACTTCACATAACACTTTCAGGAGTTGTGAGTTTTATGATGATACCCGTCAACTTTGTACATCTCAGGTATGTAATACGATAGTAAGTAGTTGAGACGTGAGATGTGAGAGGAGGTGAGACGGAGTTTATGGCGCAGGGGCAAACACAGGGGTTTGTCCTGGTTACGTGTCATCTGTAATATAAATTAAGCGTATAAAATATGGAAAGGAGGCAACAAAAGTTGCGAAATTATATATCAATATTCATAATAATAGTGTCTCTTTTCATAAGCGGTTGTGGTGGAGGAGGAGAGATAGTAAATCCTGCAGTTACTCCTGTAAGTAATATTACAGGAGGAGAAGCCGGAGTATATCTTGAGATACACTGGCCTGGCAAGTCTGAAGCAGGAAGCAGTGGAGAGATGGAAGGAAGCCTTATCCAGCCGAGTGTACATTATATAGTATTGAATCTTTATAATCTTGTAACGACTTCGAGACCCTCAGACTGGGTAGACAGAGTAATATCGAGACCGGTAGATCCGAATAGCCAGGTAAGCAGTTTATTTTTTCCGACACCTGAGAATAGTAGGATAATAGTAACGGCATCAGGTCATTCGGCAGCTGGAGATATACTGTGCCACCGTCTGACCCTGGTGGAAGTGGAGACTACAACTACGCTGGCATCTCTTGAGTTAGGTATAAGTATATATGACGGACCTGATGTAGATTCGGACCCGCCTGATTTATATCCGGACCCAATGAGCGGTTCAGTGGGAGATACGATACTGTGGGAGAATGAGTCTCACAGAAATTATACTATAGTAGTAAGCAACCCTTATGGGATAGAAATAGATCACTCAGGTTTACTTGCCCCACAGGATTCGTGGTCATTCAATGGATTCACTGAAGCCGGTGAATATGCGTATGAGTTAAAGAAGGAAGATGGGAATACGGTAGTGAAAGGTCGTATAAATATATCGGAATCTATCCCGCCATTGCTGGATATGGTATTGATAAAGGGCGGGACCTTTAAGATGGGAGACATAACAGGTTCAATAGTAGGAGAAGATGCATTGCCAGTACATCAGGTAACCCTGAGTAATTTTTATATGGATAAATATGAGATAACAAATGAGGAGTATGTGAGGTTTTTAAATGATCAGACAAGGGATGTGTCAGATTATGTGCAGGTAGACGGTACCAATCCTCCTATGGTACTTCCGTCTTGCGGTTTATATGGAGACACTGCGGATCCGGCGAATATAAGAGTAAAGACATCCGGGCTGGATTACAGTCGCCGTCCTGTAGTATATGTAACGTGGCGTGGAGCGGTAGCATACTGTAACTGGCTGAGCGGAAAACATGGATTAACTCCGTGTTATGACACAAGTTATAATCTTATATCAGGAGCAAATGGATATCGTCTTCCCACAGAGGCGGAGTGGGAATATGCGTGCCGAGCAGGGACAGAGACAGATTTCAACTGGGGAGAGAATTATACAGATCCTAATATGAGTCCTGGTTTAATAGATAATTACTGCTGGTACTGGCATAACAGCGGAGGATATAGTGCCGATCAGGGATGGGATGATGATGGGGTATATAAAAATCATCATATAGTGGGAGAAAAATTGCCCAATGCCTATGGATTGTATGATATGCATGGGAATGTATGGGAATGGTGTACTGATAGCTGGGATCTTTCAGGATATTCCTCTTCGCCGCAGATTAATCCTGTAGGTCTTGAGGGCACGTCCCGGATTTTACGTGGCGGCGGCTGGGACGTCCCTGCCTACCTCTGCCAGTCGGCCCGCCGCTACGACTGCGCCCCTGAAGGTTGCTACTGGGACCTGGGATTCCGCCCTGTGAGGTCAGACCAGTCAGGGAATGTGGATGTGATACTGATGAAGGAGTCTGAACCGGGATTTTCAGAATTAAAGGATTAACAGGATTCTGTAATAATTCTTAAGGAGGTTGATAGAAAGATGAGAAGATACCTGAGTTTTATCATAATAGCTTTATTTGTAATCCTTGCCGGCTGTGGCGGAGGGAATTCGATAACGGGAGTAAATTCAACTTCTTCTGACCCTCTTATTAATCCCGATCCTTCAGATGGGACAGGAACATTTATAGTAAGAGTGGAATGGCCGGAAGAGGTGATAAATGGAATTACTGCAGCAGAACTACCTAAGAGTATAACAAATATAAACATAAAGGTAAGAGAAGGTCCTTATTATAACGGAGAGAAGAATATATTTCCCCCCACTCAGGAAGCGATATTCACAGGGATTCCTTCAGGAGTTGCAAATGTGGAGGTAACTTGTACGGACAGTTCCGAGGAGGTATTATCATACAGGAAGGCAGAAGTGACGATATTACCGAATAAGACAGTAAGAAAGCTAATATATTTAGGGATAACGATAAAGGCCGAAGGAGCCTTAGATCCAAATGAACTGGAGATAAATGTTGGAGATATCCTTTACTGGTATAATACGGACAGTGAAAGTCATACCCTTTCATCACCTTTCTTCAGTCAAACCATACCGGACAGGAAAATTTGGAGTAAATTATTCAATCAGGGCGGGACATACAAATACAGATGTGACAGTCAGGAAGGGATTATATATGTAAGGGGAAATTCTGGGACAGCTATGCCCGATATGGTAAGTGTAAGAGGTGGGAAGCAGTTTGGTATGGAGAGCAGCAGTTCAAAGTATCGAGTAATCTTAAGTGATTACCGTATAGGGAGATATGAGGTAACAAACAGTGAATATGTTGAGTTTTTAAATGAAATGGGAAATCAGTCTGAGGGAGGAGTGACCTGGGTAAATATAGTAGATACTGGTCCCTACTGTGGCATAGAGAAAAAGGAAAACGGTCCATATACAGTAAAGAGCGGTTATGAGAATCGTCCTGTAGTGTATGTATCGTGGTATGGAGCAGTGGCGTACTGCAATTGGTTAAGCAGTAAATACGGTCTTACTCCATGTTATGGTCCTGCAGAAAACAGAGGATTGCCATCAGAGTGGCGAACCAGGAATGGATATAGATTACCCACTGAGGCGGAGTGGGAATATGCCTGTCGAGGAGGAGACCCGGCAGTTGCGAATTTCTACAGTAATTATTACTGGGGCAACTCTATGGATCCGAATAATTGCTGGTATAATGAAACTAATCATACCTTTGTGGGCTATGGAGGAAGACATCCTTTAGGGTTATATGATATGAGTGGTAATGTATGGGAATGGTGTAATGACTGGTATGGAGAATATCCGTCAGAAACCACCAGAGAAAATCCTACAGGGCCTCCAGAGGCGTCTACTATATTAGGAGCGGTTCGAATTATTCGTAGCGGCAGCTGGAGTGATAGTGATGATGATTGCTTAAAGTCTGCCAGTCGTAATTATAAATTATATTCATCCCGTGATAATAATATAGGTTTCCGCCTTGTCCAGGCCGAGGGAGAAGTCGAGAGGCCGGAGATGGTAGTGATACAGGGAGGGCAGCAGTTTGGGATGAAGGATGGAGAGAATGATCCGAATGCAGATTATCAGGTAACTTTAAGTCCTTATTATATAGGTAAATATGAAGTAACAAACAGTGAATATGTAAAGTTTTTAAATGAGATGGGGAATTCGAGTGAAGGTGGAGTTACGTGGGTAAGTATAGTAGCCGATACACACTGTGGAATAACGGCAAAGGGAGGAGGCCCCCCATATATAGTAAAGAGCGGCTATGAAAATCGTCCTGTAGTGTATGTATCGTGGTATGGAGCAGTGGCGTATTGTAACTGGCTGAGTGAGAAGAATGGATTATCGAAGTGTTATGGAGAATATTCACTGGACGGTTCATCGAGATGGGGAACGGACGGTGAGGATTTCCATAGAGAATACAGCGGATACAGGTTGCCAACCGAGGCGGAGTGGGAGTATGCCTGTCGTGGAGGAGATGAGAATCTTACTGATTTCTACAGTAATTATTACTGGGGTTCGAGTCTTGATGTTACAACAGGGATAAAAAAGTGCTGGTATGGATATGGAACTGGAGGCACGTGTGATACAGGAACTCATACAGATGTGGACTATGGAAGGAGTCACCCTGCCGGATTATATAATATGAGCGGGAATGTAGCTGAATGGTGTTCTGATTGGTTTGCCGCTTATCCATATGGTTTACAAAGAGATTATAGAGGGCCTGATACGCCTGATACAGGTTCGGGCCGCCGTATCACTCGCGGCGGTGGCTGGAACATTGAAGCCGATTACTGTCGGTCGGCTATCCGGTACAGCGTCACGCCGGATTTTCGCGTCTACAATCTCGGATTCCGCCCTGTGAGGAGTTATTATTAACCTTTACCCTTTAAAAGGAAAGGGTAGCAGCTCAGGATGTCGGTGCTTTGCCCGCACATCCTGAGCCGGATGAGGGGAAGAGGTCTGAATCACGGATTAAACTGATTACACTGATGACACGGATTTATGGGAAAATAAAGATCTGTAAAATCCCATAATCCGT
>Ga0302240_1000536_pt1 | contig 38477 bp, 34 predicted proteins | sample AAG_UR_His_MG_FD_193538 | JGI IMG/M metagenome (GOLD analysis project Ga0302240, IMG submission 193538) | Enriched activated sludge microbial communities from anaerobic digester in WTTP, New Holstein, Wisconsin, United States - AAG_UR_His | ecosystem: Engineered > Bioreactor > Anaerobic >... | reverse complement strand
GGGTGGAGGTGGAGCCGCGCACCTTCTGCCCCGGTTTTCGCTCTAGGGGAAACGAATCCCAAAGAAACGGGATTTTGGGCCGTTGAACTATCCGATATTACTGGCGAATAGTGGCCTCTTTGGGAGCATTTCCCAAAGGATTCGGCGTGTTCTTTGGGAAGTCGCGATGACTTGGAACGCCATGATATTACTTGGCTATTCCTGCGCTCTTTGGGAGCGATTTGTTTTCGGTTCCCAAAGGATTCCCACCAGTGGGAAGCAAAAAACGAGATTCCAAACTGAAATCATTGAGGAATTCGTCTCCAGTGGGAAGCATTTTCGGGGCTTTTCCGATGAAACCGGGGCTGGCGAAGGAGCGTGGAGGCGTTCTATCTATTTATTATCACTTGGTTATTGGCGATCTCTTTGGGAAGTCGATTCCGACCCGCTCTCAGCCCCCGAAAACGCCTTGAAAACCCTCTGACGCCGGAGGCGCGAAAACAGGGCTGCGGACATGTTTTCTGTCACTGTGTCCGCGAGCCGGGTGTTTTTGCGGGGGTGACATACTGACCGTCAACGTGTCACTCGATGCTTCCCGTGAGGGTGAGCGGGGTTCCCAAGCTGCGTTCTCCTCACAATTCCACATCGCCCTTCCAGGGATCGCCCGGCAACCTGGCGACCAGATTGCTGGAGACGAGCCGCACGGCGGCTTCGAAGTCCCAGTCCGTTCCGAGGGCGAGCAGCGGCGTCGTGTCCTCCATGAAGGCCCGGTCTCGAACCTTGGCGGCAAGATTGGCTTCGAACTGAGCGTGGCTGACGCTGGCCCCGACGTGCGTCATGTACCGCTGGAAGCATTCGACGATTCGTTCCTCCCGGGCTTCGCCCCGTCCCAGCGCCACGGCCAGGTCGAACAGGTCCCGCCCCTTCTTGCGCTGATACAGGGCGCGCAATTTCGTGCCCAGCAGTTCGTCCAAGTGGTAGATCGTCACATGCGCCTCGCCGTTGAACCAGGGATTCGTGACGGCGAAGGGCTTGCGGTCGAGCCCGAACACCGTGAAGTGTTCGCGGGTGTTGATCTCGATCTTGAGACGCCGCCTGCCTGCCGGCTCGCTCTCTGTCAGGAAGCGGTATTGCAGGGTCACCCGTCCCTGTCCCTGTTTGGTCGAAGGCGGTCCGAGCCAGGAGTCCAGAGTCTCGCGGATGGCGTTCATCGCCGGGCCGATGGGGCCGGGTTCGACTTGCACGAGGTCGATGTCCTCGGAGTAGCGCGCCGCAGGTTCGAGGAACAGTTTGTGCAGGGCCGTGCCGCCGCGAAAGGCGAGTTGCTTAGATATCACGTCTGCGGCGTACAGTTCGACCAGGGCTCTGGACAGAACCAGGTCCTGCTCCACCAAGGCGTCGTCGGGCCAGGGCGCATGCTTGCGCCACGCGGTGATGTAGGCGCGCGGGATCATAGCTCGGGCTCCACGTCCTCGTTAATGTACAAGGACCAGCGCGGATCGAGGGGCGCACCCTCATCCGAAACATCCGGCCGCAGCCGGGAAGGCTTGGCCCAGTAGGCGGCCGCCGCCTTTTCCAGCGCCTCGGCCAGTTCCTCCCGTCCGACGAGTTGGAAAAGGTATCCGGCGCGCCGTATCTCGGGAAGGCTGGCCAGGGAGGCGGCTTCGACCAGCCTTTCCGGTTGGATTCCCTCTCCCAACTCCGCCAGCACCGTCGCCACGTTGCTCAAATGCCCTGCGGCGTGGACGTGGCGGATAAGATCGAAAACCGTCGTCTCCGGGGTTGAGACGCTGATGTAACCGGTGGGCGTGGTCATTTTCAGGGTCGCCGCCCGTTCGATGCTCCGCCGGCGGAAGAATTCCACACGCGCGCGACCGGCAGTCAACGGGGCCATGGGCTGGCCGGTCACGACCTGGAAGACCTGGGGCTGCTGATGGGCGGCTCCGTGCAGCGCCGCGGCGCTCAACAGGCCGACATAGTAGGGCCGTTGCATGTGGCGCATGAGGTCGTCGATGAACCAGGACGGCGGCGGCGCACCCGTCGAACGGTACTCCAGGGGGACGATGACATAGAAGCCCCGGCGCGGACTGACCAGGCGGCCTTTTTGCTTCATGCGCCGGATGGCGGTTTGCAGGGCGATGGCCGAACCCGCCACCTTTCGGGATGCCTCCTCCAGCGTGAAGGTGTAGCGTCCTTCCGACGGCAATCCATCGACGAAGTCGCCAAATTTAAGTCCCTGTTTGGAGGACGTGATTCTGGTCATGGTCTTTTCTTTCGCTCTATCTCCATCTGGTTCTAGAAGTTAGCACGATCAGATGGGTTATGCAACCATATTCCGAATGATCGCTTGCGTTGGAAACCTTTCTTTACTTGGCTACGACGAAAGTAAACGATTCTTTCCTTACCCGAGGACGGCGGAGCGCTGTTGACATTCATCTGGAAAATCGAGGACAGCCTCGTCTCTTCGGGACACGCGGATCGGACTTCCAGGAGATAGCCGTCGGTTCGCTGCCATGATTTCTTCCAGCGCCTGCTGGAAATGCTTTTTACTGATCGCCAGGTCATCTGGCGTTGGATTTCTCCGGCTGGCCTCCTTGACGCAGATGCGCGCGGCGCACTGGCAGACATGGGCGATGTCGGCTCCGGTTAGGCCGGGAGAGAGTGCGGCGAGATCACGTGCTAGATGCTTGCGGTCGAGCGCCGGATCGAGGACGAGCGGCTCCAGGTAATGACGGAAGATGGCGGCGCGTCCGGATTCATCGGGCGGCCCCATGTTGATCACGCGGTCGAAGCGTCCGGGCCGCCGCAGGGCGGGGTCAATATCATCGGGCCGGTTGGTGGTGGCGATGGCGAAAATGTTTCCGCGCTCCTCCAGGCCGTCGAGCAGCGCCAGCAGCTGCGTGACCATGCTCTTCTGATACTGCGCATCGGCGGAGCCACGGGCCACCGCCAGGCAGTCAATCTCATCAAAGAGTATGACGGAGGGCGCAAGCGCTCTCGCCCGTTCGAATATGGATCGCAGGGCCGCTTCGGTTTCACCGACCCATTTGGAGAGCAGTTCCGGTCCCGATACGGATTCGACATGCGCGCCGCATTCACCCGCCACGGCGCGGGCCAGCAGGGTTTTACCCGTACCGGGAGGACCGGCGAGGATGAAGCCGCCCGCCCTTGGCGTCGCCCCGATGCGGGTAAAGAGATCGGCATGCCGCAATGGCAGTTCAATCAGATCGCAAACGGCCTCGACGGCTTTGTCCTGACCCTGTACATCGGCGTAGCGCGTGGGTGGAATGGCTCGCTGTGCGGTGGATGCTGTTGGCTTCGAATCATCAGTTGTTGAATTTTCTCCGCGCTCGATTTCCTTTCCGAATCCCACGCGGATGTTGAGGCCGCCGGAGCGCCAGGGATTGTCCGTCGTCGTGCGCAGCGTCGGTGGCGTTTTCGCATCGGTGGGCCAGAGCCAGGCGGCTGCGCCATCCTTATTATAGAGCGTGATCCATCCTGCTGTGCTCGCTTCGATGGTAACGGGTAATGCGTCGATCTTGGCCATCACGGTTGCACGGTCGAAGTGCGGGCAGAGGCGCACTCCGCTGTTGCGCTCGGCACCGATCTGGCGTTTCAGCGCCTCCTTGTCGAGAATGACACGCTCGCCGTCAAAGTTTCCCACTGCCCACCAGAGCGGCTCATCGTTGCCCGCATAGGACAGAAACTCATGGGAAGCTCGAATCTTCAAGGCGTCGCAGCCGAGCATGCAATCCCGCTTGCAGGCATCCGGCCCTTGCTTCTTGCGCTTCAACCAGCAACGCCGGGTGTCCTCGATCCGGTTCAGGAAATCTTGAAGATCGTGCTTGCCGATGAGGTCGCCATCGAGCGACACCTCGGTTGTTTTCCAGGCTTTGACGATCTTCAGCAGGTTGTCGATGCGCTTGGCATTTTCGACCAGACCGTGCGTGATCGACAGTTCAAACCAGGATTCGCGTCCTTTGTCATCCGTAGCGATATCCAACGAGCCGAGCTTCGCCAGCGCGTCCAGCCGTCTGCGGATGATGGGAAAGGTCGGTGAGGTGGAGCGTGCGAAGGCGATTTTCAAATGGCGAATGTCGAATTCCGAATGCCGAATTGATGGCGCAATATCTTCGATGCCCGTTGGAGTGTGTTCCTTCGTTGTTCGAGGATCGTCACTCGACACTTGTTCCCATCCGCGTTTGATGTTGACGGCCAACCAGTCGTCGGTGAAAGCATGCATCGTTTCTAGGCTGGCAGCCACGCGCAGATCGGTTTTCAGGGGTTGCTTGCGTCCCGGCGCATAGTCGGTGAAGAAGACAACGTAAGCAGGATAGGCCGGATCGGCTTTGCGCTTGTTGGTTTTCCAGCAAACGAGTTTGCGCACGGCCAAGCCGCGCGGCGTTCGTTTCGTGTAAACCTCGCGGCGGATGATCTTACTGGTGGGTAGCGAGGCAGGATCGATGGATGTCTGCTCTACGACGGGAAAAAGATCCGACACCTGCTCGAAACGCACGTCGGGTCGCACGGCTCGCTTGTCTTCGCGGATGCGCCGAAATACGGCATTGATCATGCTTATTGATGGTGCGGGGCCGAGGGGCGACCAGCCGATTTCGTCGTCGTAGCGCAGCGCCATGCGACGGACGGGGTCGCCTTTGCTGTTGGCGGAAATCAAATCATTGCACTTGATCTCGACGACGAATTCCGGCTTCACCCATCGGTAGAGCAGACCGTGATCGTTGACCTTGCGGTACGTGGACGCACATGCAAGCGGAGTCAGGCGATCCCGCAAGTCGGCGCTCTCTGCCCGGCTCCAGCCCGTTTTCACGCGGCCGATGAGTTGGAACACACCATCCGGCTTCAAGAGCCCAAGGAGCAGTTCGCTGACGCCGGAATCAAATGCAGCATAGCCGACGACCGCCGAGTCGATGGTGATCTCCGGTTTGACTTTGTAGATGTGCCCGTCCGAGGCGTGGATGACGATGCCTTCCGCGCCGCCGCGGGTCACGAGGCGCGTGTAGCAGGAGGCGACATCCACCGGATGCTCTGCCGTTTGAAAAGGTGCAAGATGGAGGCGACCGTCGCGTGTAATGGCCAATTGTTGCAGGCAATCCAGCCGCTCAGTGAAGGGCCGTCGCTGCATATCCACGTCACCATCCATCAGCACATCGAAAGCGGCAAAGCTCAGACGATCCGTATTTCCTCTGCTGCCCATGGCGGCGTGCAGATCGAAAACGCGCGGGCGACCGGAATCCACGGCGGCATACAATTCGCCCGCCAGCAGACCGCGCCAGCCGTGTAGGGTTTGTTTCGCTTCATCGGTAATCGGGATGTCCGCCAGTATCTTGCCGAAGGGCGACAGCAGCACGCAATGTTCGCCATTGGCGTGCAGAAACCAGGTTTCGCCGTCGATCTTTTCCGAGACGATGCAGGGCCCCGGCGGTAGATCCGCCTCGATGCGATCCGGCGCAAGCGAACGATACGCGCCGGTGACATTACGCTTGTAGGCCGCCAGCACGGTATGAATGGCGGCGTTCATGGCTGCACCTCCGGAATTTTCAGTTCAAACGCAGCCAAGTGCAGCGTCAACAGATACGTTTCGCCTCGCGTGCGGCCCTCGATAAACCCCTTCATCGGCGTGCCGTTGCGCTCCAGGATGAGCGGTCCCGTTCCCTTCGGACCCGAGCCCATCAGCGCCAAGGCATCATGTTCTTCCAGGTGGAGTGCCAGGCCGAAGAGGAAGTCATATTCCAAGGAATTCGTGTGCCGCACTTGGTATGCCCGCGTGAAGGCAAAGCGCCGCGCGGCTTCCTCCTTCGATATCAGCTTGCCCGACCAGCGTTGCGGCGTATCGGGAACGAGGTTGGCCGGAGTCTCGCCCGGCTCGCGGTGGGCAATTTCTATTCCCTCGCGGTCATATACCACCTCGACCATCAGCGCCGAATAGAGCGGCTGGCCGTCCGCGCTCACATGCACGCGGTCGCAGGGACCGGCTTCACGTCCCGCCGACTCCGGATCGATTTCCGGATCGCCGTCGATCAGCGCCCGCGCCAGAGCTTCCGGATCGCCGAAGCGGGACAGCAGCGCGTCATGGTCGGTTTCCACCGTACCCTTGATCAGTCGGGTAAAACGCACGGGCGCACCGGACGGATCGACGAAGCTGACGGTTGGCGGCTTGCGTCGCGGGACCAACAGGACCGTGGCTTCACGCCCACGGTGATCGGCCAGGCGGATCTTACGCAACGGCATGGTCGGCCTCCCACTCCAAGTCGAAGGCGAATTCGTCCTCTTCGCTAAAGTCGGCGTCGCGCTCGTCCAGAGCATCGACATCGGAAACCGTCTGTTCCATACCTACGAAATCGAAGTTGCAGGGTTCGGCCTGGACGAGGAAGATTCCGTGCTCGTTGGTCAGGAGGAAGGCTGGGGTCTCCGTGTAGGTGGGTCGCGGCCGGAAGGAAGTGCGGAAGATCGCGCCGGCGCGAAGCGCACTGTCAAACGCCTGGTCGAGCGTTTCGGCCTCCAGCGCGTAGACCCTGGTCACGACGTGGCCGAGGAAATCATCAAGTGCGATGAGTCCTTCGATGGCCTGCGAGCGGCCCGTCGTGGCGGGCAGCGTCGACAACGGTTTTCCTTCCGCATCCACGGCGGCCAGATCATTCCGATTAACGGTATCGCCGTCCTCGTTGACGTAGAGCGCCGCCGTGCAGCCGGCGCTTAAAAGAAAACGCCCATCCCGTGTGAGATGGGCGCTGGCGCATTCTTCGCCGTTTTCATCCAGTGCGATGCGGCGCTTGAAGCCGTGCAGGCGTTTGCGGTCGATGGGGACGAGGGCGAAGCGGGAGGAACATCCCTTATGGCTGATTTCGATGGTTCGGGTCATGGCGACTCCTCCCCGTCCGATTCCATGCTGCCGGATTCTACAATCTCGAAGACATCCACACCGGGAACCAATGCCAGGCTGCGCTCGATCCCGATCCACTCGACGACAATCTGGGCCAGCGGTCCCTCAGTGACTTCAACCACTATGCCCTCGGAGCCCACGGGGATCGGATCGGGATCGTTTGGCATGCATGTCAGCTTGATTCGATCACCCACTTTCACGCGATCTATCGCCATGATCACGCCTCCTCGTTGGCGGGAGTGTTGCAGGATTCCTCCTCGCGATGCTCGCTGGATTCCGCAACCTCCGGTGTGACTTTCGCTTTCGTTTTTGCCTTACAGCCCCGCTTGGGCTTGACCTCGGCTTCCGCTGTCTCGGCCTTCCGCTGCCCGGCTTTTTCCACCAGCCGCTTTTCGTCCGCAGGAACCGGCACCTTGGAAATCAGCCCCTGCTCGTGCCAGTGGACCAGCGCCATGCGCACGATGCGCCGGATTTGCAGGATGCTGGCCTGGGCGCGGGGCTTCATCCCGTCCTTGCCCGGCTGCATGGTGGCGCGCTCGCTCTTGAAGAAGCGGTCCACGTGGACCGGCAGGATTTTGCCGACTTCCTTTTCCGGACCCATCTCTTCGATCAGGAGGGCCAGCGTGCGCTGAATCGTGCCGAGCGTGCTTTGGCTCTGGCCCTTCTGTTTCATGTGGTCGATGTAGGCTTCGCAGGCTTCTTTCAGATTCATGGTCGTCTTCGTCGTCATGCTTCAGTCCTCCTGTTTGGGGTTGAGGTCGCGCCGCAGTTTGGCGGCAGTTTTTACGCGGACCTCACGGCCCGTCGTGGTATTGACGCCGGTCCAGCCTCCATTCCAGTGTTCGCTCTTCAGGCGCACCGGAACCAGTTTGCCGGATACCTTGACCATGTAGGTCTTGCCGAGTTTCACGTCCTTCTTCTTCATGCATTTCTCCTATCGTTCGTCGGTTTTCAGAATGGCGCGGGCCTTGGCCTCTGCGACTGCCAGGCGGCGATGGGCCTTCTCCTCGATGCGCCTGGCCTTCTCGAATTCCTCTTTCGCTTCTTCCGCCTCGACGCCTGCCAGGGCCAGCGCCCGTTCAGCCTCGTCGATCTCGCACCGAATCGCCTCCAGGGCATCGGCCTGTTTTCTGCTTTTGGTCTCCTTTGCGGTTTCTCTGCTCATCGGTTTTCCTTTCATCCGTCGGCGTCGTTGCCGTGTTGGTGTTGGTGTCATGCAGGGTCTGTTCCACTTCGCGTCTTTGGTGGGTGAAGAACGAGGCCCGTAACCAGGCCAATTCACGCGGTATTTTGGCCTCGGAGTTTCGTGCGCCGCCGCGCCATGCCGGACTGATGGCCGAAAGTGACGAGAAAGGGCTGCCAAAAGCGGCGGTTTTCAATCAAAACGCCCCAAGCGCGCGAAAGCTCGCGTCAATTCCGAGCCCCCAAAATTGACACCCAAGGCACGCCCAAAGCCCTGAAAGGTCAGCGAATCTGAGTCAATCAGGCCGTTTGTGCGAGAAACGGCGGGAAAAGCGCGCCGCCACCCATTCCATAAAAAAAGACCGCGACGCATCCGGACTTTTCACAGAATCAACGCCGCGGCCCATTTATCGGTTTTTCCGGTCGTTCAAACGCCGCTCGATCAGTCGTCCCGGTTCGTCAGCCGGCTGTTCACCCGCGCATAGATGTTCGTGACATCCGTCAGGGCGGCTTCCTCCCGCGCCTTTTTCCCCGGCTTTTTCAGCCCCAGCCGCTCGCGGGCCTCGTCCACCGTCAGCACCTCCAGCGCCACCAGTTGCGAAATCTCCTGCACGCTCCAGTTGCGGTCCACCACGATCTCCTCGCTCTTGCGGCGCTTCTCCTCCACCTGCGGCGACAGTCCCATCTTCTGCTGCAAGGTCGCCTTCGAGATCAACCCCCGGTCGTACAGCTCGATCAGCACCCGTTTCTGATCCACCTCAGCGTTCAGGTCCAGGTCGGAAAACTGATAGTGCAGCGCGTACTCCGTGTAGCCCTTGCGCTCGGCCCATTCGTCGAAGACCCAATCCAAGAGGTCGCGGGCGGCCTGCTTGATGTCCTTGAGCATCACCACCATGCGCTGCATGGAGACGCTCGCCGTGGCGAAGTTGGGGCCGTCGCCGGTGACCACGCTACGCGCCATGCCGAGCGCCACCAGAATGTCCTCGCGCACCTGCTTCTCCTTGCGGTCCGTGTCCAGCGTCTCCCCCTCCGTGCCGTAGGTCTCGGCTTTGACGTAGAACGGCACGACCAGCCCCGACTCGGCGTCCATGCGGCTCAATTCCTCGCGCACGCGCTGGATGAGCTGGTCGGTGGGGGCGATCAGGCGCCCCCCGAAGGAGCCGCCCACCTGGATGAAGCGCAATGGCGTCGCCCAGCGCCGGGCGATGGCCCGCTCGGCGCGGCGGTAGTCCCGCAGCAGCTCAATCGCCTCGAAGGCGGGCAGCACCATGCTGTTGCCGCGCCGCTCGAAGGGCGGGGCGTTCCAGCGCAGGTGGATCATCTGGTCAAGCGCCAGCGGAACCGGCTCCAGGGTCGCGCCCTCGGGCGAGATCGGATGCTGCGTCGCCTCCACCATTTGGTCGTTCTCGTGGTGAAACTTCACGGACAGGGGGTTGACGCAGATCACCTCCGACACGTCGTCGCCCTCCCGGGAGCGGATGAAATAGCCCACCGCGTCGCCCTTGACCAGGAGCTGCAGGATCATGTCCTTCAGCCAGTCGTTGAGCCCCAGCCGCCAAGCGGTCGCCTGGGCCTCGGCCTGGATCTCCGGATCGTCGCACAGCACCGTGATCTCGTCGCCCAGGGCGAAGGTGCGCCAGGCGTTGATGGCGTTGGCGACCAGCGGCTCCTCCTGGTAGTACTCCCAGGCCTTGATGGCGCGGTCCTCCCAGCTCGTGGGAATCGTGTGGCGCGGCAGGGTGTCGCCGAAGATGTTGCCGTGCAGGGCGGCCACGCCCGCCAGGGGCGTTTCCTCGTTTTTCTTGCGGGGTCGTGCGGTCGTTTTCATCGGATTCTCCTTGTCCGTGGGGTGAAAGGGCGATCACCTATCGCCCATGTTTCCTGGTTCATGCGCCGTATCGGGAACGGCGCGTGCATATCGTTGGCCGTCATCTTTTCCTCATCGGTCCCAGGGGAAGGTCACCGGCAGAAACGAAGGGCATTCCACCAGCGTCCCACCCAGGTCGTCGTCGGGCGCCGTCGTCCGTTCACGGGCGAAAAGCGCACAGCGCAGGGCGTCGATGATGTGGTCGTTACCTTTGGAATAGACGATGCCGCGCTCGGAGCGCGTGTACGTGTGCGTGCACAACTGGTCCTCGATCTCGCGGTCCTCTTTCGGCAGGCGCAGTTTGCGGGCATTGAGCGCCCGGTTGATCAGCGCCGTCATGTGCTCCTTGGTACGCTTCTTCACCGGCTGACCGTCTTTGTCCTCGCCCACCATCGTCGAGCCGCCGAAATCGACGCCCACCAGTTTTCCGGCAAAGCCCGCCGCGCGGTACTTGTCCAGGCGCAGCAGTTCGTGCTCGACAGCGGTGCCGTTGCCGCCGCGATCCAGACCGATACCTGCCGGCGCATACAACTCATCCAGGAGATGAATCAGTTCGCTGAGCAGAGGATAGGGCAGATGCTCGGCGTGAATGCGCACGACGAGCGTCAATATTTCACGTTCGTCCTCCTCGAAAAGCAGCAGCTCGGATGGATCGGAGGCATAGCCGGTGTCCACGCCCAGCCAGTAGGTTCCCTGGCCGCCGTCCAGCCCGGCCAGAAGCTCCATTCGCATGCGCGTTTCGGCTTCATCCGCGCAGTCGGTAAACAGGTCGCCGTCCAGGCGCACGAGCTGATAGTCCAGTCCCTCGGTCAGCGCCTGCATGACCTGCGCCGGATTGAAAGTCCCATAGGACGGCATGCCGTGCTCGCCGGCGGCCTCGTGCAGCCAGCCGGAGGAGTGCTCGCCGCCGTAGAAATCGAGCAGTTCCTTGCGGCGCTCGTCGTTCCAGTCGGGGACGATCCAGCTTGGCCAGTGAAACAGCGTCCAGTTTTTGCTCTGGGTCAGTTTGTAAAACGTGCGGTTTCTGAGGCCGTTGGGTGTCGAATAGACCCGCAATGTTCCGCCGGGGTTGAGGCACTGGAAGACCGTGGTCCAGGCGAGTTCCGGCAGCCAGGCGGCTTCATCGAGCAGGATCAGATCGACGTGCAGCGAGCGGAAGGCGTCGCCGTCCGTTCCGGCAGGACGGAAATAGACCATGCAGCCGTTGGTGAAGCGCAGCTGGAAGTACGGTTTGCGTTTGATACCCGGCTGTTTGGAATCGGCGGAGAGGCTGTTTTTCAGCGCCTCCACATGGTGGATCTGGAACTCCACCTCCTCGATGATCGTATCGAGATGCCCCTGATACGGCGCGCCGACGAGGACGGACTTCCCCTTGTGGACGGAGGCGAACCACAGCAGGTAAGTGGACAGATTAATCGTCTTGCCCACGGCGCGGCCGTCGAGATGGATCACGCGCGCATCCCGGCATTCCAGGTCCTCCTGCTGATACCAGCGATAGCGGCGCGGGCCGCCGTCCCGATTTTTCAGAAACAGCGCGCCCCAGGCGGCGGGGCTGCGCCGGATCAGGTGGGGCAGACAGCTCATCGGAGCTTCGTTTTCGGGGCGCATCACATCGTCGGCGTTTGGCGTTTGCAACAAGGTTTCCATCGTTACTCTCCGTTTGCCTGGGTTTTAGGGGCTGGCGACAGGGCGGCTTCCACACTGGTGGACGCCGAGGCTCCACCTTCCGGGGTCGGCGCATCCATCGCCCAGCCGCAGCGCAGGCAGACCCACAGGCCGTCCGGCGTCCGGCGCTGCTCCGTTTCACGCCGGCAATGCGGGCAGGTCTCTATCCGGTGCGCGATGTCCGGGCGGGGCTCCATGTTCAGGCGCGCGCGCAGATCGTTGACTTCGTGTTCCAGTTCATATACGCGAGTCTGCAACGCCTCCTCGCTCACCGTCACACCGCGCTCGCGGTCCCGCTCGATCAACTCATTCAGGAAATCGGCGGCGGTTCTGGTCGCATTCTCCGCTTCCGGATCCTTGCTGTCCCTCGTCGCCTTCAGCGAGCGCAAGAGCCGGACGATCTCGCCGCTCAGAGGAATCAGCGCCTCGGCCGGCGCACCTTTCGCCGCCGCCACGTCCAGTTTGCTGGCGATCAGGGCCAGCATGTGGGACAGCTGCAGATCGAAGGCGTCCACGTTCCCCAACTCGGCGGTGAATTGCTCCCGTTTCTGCTCGTAAATCGCCTGCTCCTCGGGCAGCAGCGTCAGCGCATAGGCCCCATGGGTGACGGCGTTCTGGTTGCCCGGGCGCGCACCGCGTCGGCGGGATGAGGCGTTTGAGGCCGTTTTCGGCGCTTTGACATCGGCTTCAACGGCGGTTGCCGCATTTTTCCCGCCCTTGCCGCCGTGCATGCGGCAGAAATCACTTCCCGCCACCGCCGGGTTGGCGCAGGGCTTGCCCGTCTTCTTGCTCGTCGCCGCGCAGGGCCGGGCATGGGGGTTCATCACTGGGGGTTTAGTTTTGTCTCGCTTTTCTTTCATAGGTTCCTCCTGTCGCTTATAAATCGTCCACGGTGGTGATGGTTCGCGGCAGCCACGGCCAGCCGCTGGCAAGCAGCACATCCTCGACCGTGGACCGCCAGTCCGTCGTCTCGCAGGGCCAGGTCCAAGTCCCCATGTGGAGTTCAGGCTTCCCCCGACGAAGCCATTCATCGCAGACAAGCTTGATAGGGTTCGGGACCAAAACGGACTCGGCCGGCGATACGCCATCGGATACACGGATCGGCAGGACACGGCGGGCCTGGAAGGTCTGTCGATGCCAGGCATGCGGGTCGGTTTCTCCAGCGAACAGGATAAAGCGGTGGCGGTCCTCCTCCATGTTGTGGGGAGCGAAAGCGGGCGTTTCCATCAACAGAATCTCATCCCCGTCGCAATGTCCGCCCCGGCGTCGGCTCACGCGGACGCTTCCCTCACGGACCGGCATTTTCGCCAGACGACCGACCGCAGCGGCAGCCTGGTGCCGTTTGATGCGAGAAACCCCGTAGAGGGCCAGCCTCGGCACGCAGGGGAAATCGAGTTTACCCCGCCGCGACAACTCCCACAGGATCAACCCGCCGATCAGGTTGATCCTCCCGCAGGGGCAGGCCGTGGGGACGAGCGTTTGGTGATAGAGCCACATGAGACTTTGGAAGGGAGTAAGATCCACGGTCGATTCCCTGCTCTCGTTCATGGCGAGTCTCCTTCGGTTCCTGGATCGTCGGAAAAATCCAGCAGGTCGATGGCAGTGGCATGACTATCGGAGTCGGCGTTCGGCGCGGAGCCGAGCGCTGCACTGCCGAACTTTGCCTCCCCGTGTTCGGCGTCATGTTCGGCATGATGTTCGGCACGATTTTCCCCAAGGATTCCTGCCTCTTTGCCAGATGCGCCGAACATGCCGAACATCGGGGGAGGGGTTCTTACACGCGCGGGCGCTTGCGTGTCTGCGTAATCCCGCGTGATATCCTCTTTTCCCTCCCGCGCCCGCGTAAAGGGTCCGTTAAAGTTCGGCATGTTCGGCGCTGGCTCACAACCGTCCGAATCTACAAGGGAAACATCCGCCGAACTTCCCGCCGAACTTCCGCCGAACTTGGCCGAATGTTCGGCATCCGTCACCTGCTCCAGACGATACGCGGCACCCTTGCGGTCCTGCTCGATCCGCACTCGCAGGCCGTCGAACACCCGGTCCCGCAAGGAAGTCAGCAGCCGTCCAAGACGGGATGTTTGCGACCGCGGCGAGCCGTCTCCCCTTTGAGACAATAAAAGCTCTTCCCGCTCGCACAGGTCGTTCAAGTCCGCCGGTTTAAGCGGCCGATCCCGCCCTTCCCGATGCCAGGCGTGAACAAAAGCCCGCAGTTCAGCGCTCTCCAGGTCGGCCTCCTCCCGGAGACGTCGGAGATTGCCCAGAAAACCCGGAATCCCGGAGGCGTACAGGATGCCGCCGATCACCTCCGTCCACTCCTCGTAGGACCCGAGTGTCGGTCCGCTGCATCCGGACCTGCCGCCCGCCAGCCAGGTTCGAACCAGCACCATGAGCGCCCACACCAGACGCCCCCGGTTTTTACGCGCCCACAGGCGCAGCTTGGGATGCTTGAAATCCTCCTCCCGCCTGTCGGCGGGATGCTCCCGTTTCGCGTCGATGCGAATGCGCACACAACGCCGGGCGATTTCCTTGGACAGGCGCAGGTTGTTGGCGGTCAGCATCCACAGGGCGTTGTTTGGCACGACCACCGCCGAGGTTTCTCCCAGTATGCGGTCCTCCCAGACCTGGGAGGTGAGCGCGGCGGCCAGCGAGGGGCTGTCCAACAGCCCGCTCACGTTGTCCCAGGTGATGAAGCTTCGACCCGCCGCGAGCAGGGTGGTGATCTTCTTGCGCACCTCCTCCTCCGCCTTGGGAAAAGTCGTGACGGAGCACGTCCGCCCCACGGCGATCAGCGAAACAATATCCGCCAACAACCCCTTGCCCGTTCCCGCTTCGGGAGCCTCGACGATGTGCAGCGGGGTGGCCGAGCCGATCATCTGGCGCACGAAGGGCAACAGCATGGCCGCGATCATGTGGGCGCGGTCGGAATCGTCTGTAAAAGGGAAATCGACGAGCAGTTCGTCAAAAAGCAGGGTCTTGGCCAGATCCAAATCGGCCTGACCCGGCGTATGAGGAACCGGTTCGATCTCAAAGCCTTGGGGAGGTTCGTACCACAGCGCCGCCTGGCGATGATAACCGGGCTCCACGAGCAGATTCCCCTCGCCGTCGAAGACCGGGGCGGTGCAGATGGCATCCAGGGGCGGCAGACCGGGGTCGGGCGCGCCGGCCATGTCCCTGGACACATCATGAGGAGGAACGGCAGCGAAAACCCCTTCTTCGGTCTCTCGGACCCATTCGGCCAGACGCAGCAGACGCCCGTGCATATAGACCGGGTCCACCCCTTCGATCTGCGGCGGCGAGACGGCGAGGTTCAGTCGAACACAACGACCGGCGCGTAGAAATAGAAAGGGATGGCGACCGTTCTCGGCATTAACCACCTGCCAGGAATCCCAGAGGATGCTGCGCAACTGTCGGTTGTTGACGACGATTTCCGGATAGGCGCGGGAACGGGCCGGCGGGCCGTGGCCATTGGGCTTCCTCTCATCATCAGGCAGCGGCACGCCCGAAAATCCGGCGATCTTTCTCACCGCTTCGGAAAACGATGCAGCCTGGCCATGTTTCATTAGGAAATCGAACACGGAAAGGTTCGATTGATCGCGAAACGAATGAAACGTGCCGCGCGGGGCGTCGCCCGTACCATCCGCCACGCCGGCTGACGGATTCCGGTCGCCGGAGGGGGAGCCGGGATCGCGGCACTCAAGCCAGGACTCGCTCGATTTTACGCCGGTGAGCCAGGGACCATATATGGACTCCAGGGGCAAGGCCACCAGTGCTTTATCGCGCCACGCCTTCCAGGATGACGGAGCCGAATCTCCTGCCGCCGAGTTTTTCTCTACAGCCTTGAGACAAGCCTGGACGGCGGGGTCTTCTCCTCCCACTGACGGGACGACCTCAAGGGCGTGAGTTTCAGGGGCTACAGAGTGACCGTCAGTTTTTCCGGGCAGGATTTCAAGCATCTCGGCCAGCCGTTCCGGCGAGACGGTTTCGAAGGAATCTGGTGTGAAAACGACCCGTCCGTCCTGTTCCAGCCGGTAAAACTCGTTCGCGCCCGAAGGCGCACCAAACCAAAAAGGACACCAGATCATGTTGCCGAGCCGTGGCTTTTTACCTTTCAGTTCATCGACCTTGGGGAACAACTCGATCCCGGAGCCACGCCTGACATCCGCCATTCCCCCGGAGACCAATGGGCAATTCCTTGGAGCTATGGCGAAACCCAGGCGACGGGCGTCTTTGGCAGGGACGGGCGAAGTGAAAAATACCCAGACATGCCAACCCGCCCCGCCGCCGGAACGCTCCAGGTACGAAGGCAATCCCCATTCTTCGCAAGCACGGACGGCGGCCTGGGCGGCAGCCTCCGAATCAATAAGGGAATCCGCGTGATCGCTCCCGCCATCGAAATCAAGACAGAGCCAGCGGGTGTTTCCGGCCTGGTCCGGCGTGTAGCTGCCGATCCGGTAATGGCCGGACTCCAGTTTGATCGAGCCGTGACGGTTTGAATAGCGGGCGACGGCCTTGGGCGCATTCCCGCCCCCGACATGCGCCAAGAGCAGCGCCTCCAGATGCTCTCCGCCTTCGATGGGATGAGGGTTTCCCCAGGGCATCAGCGCGGCCACGCGGTCGCGCCGGTTGAAAAAATAGCGCCGCAGCAAATCTGTTTTCATTCCCGGGTCCGCCCTCATGGCAGGATCTCCTCGGCAGGCCTGCGCCGGTAGACGGAGAAAAGCTCGGTCCCGTAGGCGTCCGGACCGTGGGTCTCGATGTAAAACTCGAAACCGGCTTCCAGGATCGCCTCCAGATCCCAGCGGCGATACAGCCCAGGCAGGCGGCGGTATTCCCTCGGGTCGCAGGCGCGTTGCATCATCTCCTCCAGGTTTGGCTTCATGGCTCAACCTCCTCAGGGTAGCGTTTCATCGTCGGAGGTTTCCTCCTCCATCACACCAAGCCGAAAGGGATCGAAAGTGTGACAACCGGATTGCCGTTTCTCCTGAAGAGCGGTCCGGATCTTGCGGATCGCGCGGCTGTAACGCTGGCGCAGGGCCGGAAACGAAGCATCCCGCTCGCGGGCGATGGCGGCCAGGGTTTCATCCAGGACGGCGTGGCGGACGACCAGATCGGCATCGGAGGGGGACAAGCCGAAGTCCGCAACGAGCCGCTTGGCCAGGTCGGCAAGCTCCGCATCGGGCGGTTTCACATCCCGATCTCCACCGGTTTCCTGAAACGGCGACGGAACCACGTCCTCCGGCCCGAACAGGAACTTCCCTTCGTGTTTCGGAACGGCCTGCTCCAGGGCTTTTCCAAGCTGTTCCTGGCGCGCCTGCTCGGTCTGGGCATCGAGAAGCTGGGCCTTGGCCCCTTTCCACACCGCGTACATCAAGCGTTTGGCGACGCCCGCTCCTTCGCAGACGCGCCCGTCCTCCAGCACATCGGTCAGCGCGCCCCAGATGGCCCCGGCGAGGATCTCGTCCAGACATGAAGTGGAGTGTGTGTCGGATCGTGGTGAGTTCTTCGCCTTGTCGTCCTCCGACTCCGTCTCGCCGCCAACCTCCGGTGTAACTCCGCCGCCATGCAGCCCCTTGGCGATGGGCCAGAGCTTCTGAAACGCCCAGGTCAGCGACGGCCACAAGCCCAGGATCAGCAGCGCCAGCCAGACGCCCCGATGTCGCTCATCCGCACGGTACCGCCCGATGAGCGCCCGCAGCAGGGCGTCCTCCTCTTCGCGCTGGTCCCTGCCATCCCTCAGCAGCCAGGCCGTCAGCGACTCGGGGTCGGTGAAGCGGGCCAGTTCCGGCAGAACCTGGACGGCCTCCCGGAATACCTTCTTCGATTTCGTATCCGTGATCTCGCGCATCAGTCCCTTGCGAAACGCGCTCCACGTGAGCGGCATGCGCCCGCCTTTGGAATCCGGCGGGCGTCATGCACCTCACAGTGGCCGAGTGAAGGGCCTCAAGGGCCTCGGGTTGGTAAATATTGGAAACGATCCGCTATCCGGCGGGTTTCATCGTTTGGGCCCGTCGCGGCTTCCGGGCGTGATCTCCCACATCTCGTTGCAGCGGCGGCAGGTGGCGATCAGCGTGCCGCCCAGCACGATGAAATGACACTCGTTCTTGATGCGCACGTCCAGACGGCCATCCCGCTCCACCGCCATCAGCAGGCGGCAGCGCGGACAGCGGTGTTCGATGCGCTCGCGTTGGACGAATTTGACTTGGGGGCAGGTCATCGGCTTCTCCTTCGGGGTGAGCCTTTAAAAAGGCGGCTTATCGTTTGGGGTGGTCGGGATCGTGCAACACGTTCATCTTGAAGGGCAGGCCGTGCTTGACCTCCAAATAGAAGATATGGGCGTTGCCCAGGCGCTCGAACCAGGCAAAAAGTTCTGCGGTCTGGTTCCGCAGCGAAATGTCACCGTCCCGTTTGGCCGGAACGGGGTTTTCCCCGTTGAACTTGATCTCGCGCACCACACATGGCGCGGGATCGAACGCCGGCTCGCCGTCCCGGATGTCTAACTCCTCGATGCGTCCGAAATGGATCTCGCGGCACAAGTCAAGCAGCCGCCGGCGCGGCGCGGATAGCGGGTTGGAGTTGGTTTCTGCTTTACATGCGGGACGGTTCATCGGTTTGTCTCCATCGGCATCGTCTTTCCCTTCACCCCTGAATAGTCAGGCCATCCTCGAAACGGGCGTGCTTGCAGACCTTGCTGTCGTTTCCCCCCATCTAAGGAATGCGCTCGACCCCCCAAAGTGTGAGGGCGGCTTTCGCGGATATGTTGAAGGTGGCGCATGCCGTTCTCCTCCTGCTTACATACCGGCCGAGGAGACGAAGTGTGCGGGACGCACTGGCGAAAGCTGAGCGCAGCTCGCCTCACACGGCAGCATGAACCGCCTGGTTTTTCCCGTCGAGCCGGTCGGTATGACACGAGTTCTAAATTTCTGTCAGTCCCTCGCACTTGACATCTCCGCCCGCTTGTGTTTCGGCCCGCTCCAGGCGCGTGATCGGTTGATGCATCTTTCGGTCGCACTCATTGGACACCTTCCATCTGCAACGAAAATGGCCCCGAACAAGCGCGACCGGGAGTCTCCCGACCGCTTCTCGTCCGGGGCCGCTGGTTGTTCCAACTAACCCTGGCTCTGGCTATGTCGTCCTCGCCGGCCGCCGAGTGCTTCGGCCAACCGGAAAGGTTCCACGGTTTCTCAACCGTACAGGCGCATTGTTTCATGCCGCCGAAAACCTCGCAACGTGACATGTTTACCGTTGGTATGTCACCACCTCCATCGGGACCTCGGAGCTTTGCAAAACGGCGATCCCTACAAATGAAAAAGCCCCGGATAAGCGCCACCGAGAATGTCTCGACAAGCGCTCGTCCGGGGCTTCCGGTGCTCCCGGCCAGCCCTGGCCTGTTATGTCTCAACCCCGAAACCGCCGGTGCTCCCGGCCAACTTCAAGGAGGCGAACGTTACGATCACAAGGACGCGAAAACCTCAACCGGACATTTCCTTGTTACTGTGTCCGCAGTCCAGCCATTCCATATCTTCCATCTCGTCAAACTTCAACCGTGCCTTTACAAGCATCGTTTCATAAGGAGCCGGACAAAGTAAAGGTGACGTTTTCTCGGGCTTTATGTCAGTCGTTCCATTCGACGCCACCCAGGCGAAAGCCATGACGCCGTGTCTAGCTGTTCCATATAGAGAAAGTGGGGCTCGAACCCGGAATCGGGACATACCGTCGCAAAAAAACGCTACCAGACCGTTCGATAGCGCTGTCTTGAGGGGATTGCCCGGCGAACGTGTCACACTTTCGAGGGCTTTTGGCTTGGTGTTGCAGGAGACGAAACCAAGGAGGAAACCGCATGCAACACCAAAACCATTCTGCCGTCGAACGACACGACCCTATCCCGGAGATCGCCGGGCTGCTGGCTTTGGGCTACCGCCGCTGGCGACGGGATCGCGTGAAGGCCGCTTTGCCGGAGAATTCTCTTGATGATGACCGCAGCAGCGGTAAGGCAAACACAACGGTCGAACCCGCAGAGACGCGGAGAAAGCGAGGATCAATACAATGAAACGCGAACAAGACGGGAATCGAAATGGTGGATCTTCCGTAGTGGCGCAAGTGGCGGCGCTGGAGACGATGAGCATGGAGAACCTCAAGGAACGCTGGCGGGCGCTCGTCGGCACGGAGCCGCCCGGCTACAACCGGCCCTTCCTGGTGAAGCGCCTGGCCTACCGCATCCAGGAACTGGCTTACGGCGGCCTGCCTGAGGAGGCCAAAGAGCGGATGAAAAACTTCCTGGACGAGGAAGGCTACGACGACCTGGGCCGCGCCGGCGTCAAGCCGAAAGCGAAAGTGAACGCTCTGTCGGTCCCCGGCACGGTGTTTGTCCGCGAGTGGGACGGCGTGCGCCACGAGGTTCGCGCGACGGCGGACGGCTTCGAATACCACGGGCGGCTCTTCAAATCGCTCTCGGCGGCAGCGCGGGCCATTACGGGTACGCGATGGAGCGGGCCCAGATTTTTTGGAATCCGCGAGGACCAGCGACCGAAAGTGAGGCGAACCGATGAACGGGGGTAACGGAAAAAGCGGAAATGGAAACGGCGCGATTCGGGGGATCGACCCACCAGCCACGGGCGTCAAGCCGCCCTTGCGCTGCGCCATCTACACGCGCAAATCCACCGACGAAAACCTGGACAGCGATTTCAACTCCCTCGACGCCCAGCGTGAGGCCGGTGAGAACTACATCAAAAGCCAGGCGCAGGAAGGGTGGCTCGCCCTTCCTGATCGCTATGACGATGGCGCTTATTCCGGCGCGACGATGGAGCGGCCCGCTCTGCAACGCCTGGTCGCCGACATCGAAAAAGGTCGCATCGACATCCTGGTCGTATACAAACTCGACCGCCTTTCCCGCTCGCTTCTGGACTTCGCCAAGTTCATCGAATTCCTGGAGCAGCACAAGGTTACGCTGGTCTCCGTCACGCAATCCATCAATACGAAGGACTCCTCCGGACGTCTCCTTTTGAACATCCTTCTCAGCTACGCTCAATTTGAAAGAGAGGTCATCACCGAGCGCATCCGCGACAAAGTGGCCGCCGCCAAGCGCCGGGGAAAGTGGATGGGCGGCACGCCGCCCTTGGGTTACGACATCGACCGGCCCCACAAACGCCTCGTCATCAACAACGACGAACTGCCCCTCGTGCGCCACATCTTCCGGCGCTTCCTGCAACTGGGTTCCGTCACCGCGCTGATGCAGGAACTGAACGGCAAGGGACTCCGAACCAAGGCCTGGGTCACCGTGAAAGGCGACAAACGCAACGGCGTCCCGTGGAACAAGAGCCACATCTACCGCCTGCTCAACAACCCGATTTACATCGGCCGGGTTCAGCACAAGGGAAAAACCTTCCCCGGCGAGCACGAGGCGATCATCGAAAAGTCCTTGTGGGACGAAGTGCATAAAAAGCTGGCGGAAGGGTCGCGGATAAGGGGCAACCGCAGCCGCCGCAAAACCGAGGCGCTGCTCTCCGGGCTCTTGCGCTGCGGCCATTGCGGGACGAGCATGGGCGTCACCTTCACGAAGAAGAACGGCCGCACCTACCGCTATTACCTCTGCCTGAAGGCCAACAAGTCCGGCTACGACGCCTGTCTGGTCAAGGCCGTGGCGGCAGGCGAGATCGAAAACGCCGTGCTGCAACCCCTGCGGGCGGTCTTCCGCTCGCCCGACATGGTAGCCCAAACTTATCGCCGTATTGAGCGGGCCGAAAGAGAAAAACGAGAAATGCTGGTCGTGGAGAAGGAGCGGTTGGAAAACGAGTTGGTCGTGATCCAATCCAACGCCGCGCGGCTGCTTCACAGCGAGACCTCCTTCGCCAGTGAGGAACTGGAAAAGCTCGAAGAGCAGCGCGGAGAACTGGAAACAACCATGAGCGCCGTGACCGCGGAACTGGACGACCTCACGAACCGCCCCTCAACCCTTGCCGACGTGTCCCGCGAATTATCCACCCTCGACAGCATTTGGGAGCATCTCTTCCCGGCCGAGCGCGAACGGATCATGAAGCTGCTCGTGGAGGTCGTCACCATCTTCGAAGACCGCATCGAGATCGCCATAAAACCGGAAGGGCTGCGCGCCGTGGCGGACGAACTGAGTGTTCAGGCTGACGATAAGCCGAGTACGGAACGAACACCGACATCGACACGAACGAGAAAAATGAAAGACAGCCCGCCGAAAAGCCGGATTACTCACCTCGATTCCTCTTCCCCGGACCTGGTGGAGCGAGATGGAAGCCTCGTCCTTGTCATCCCGATGCAGCTCAAGCGGCGCGGCGGGCGTAAGGAGATCATCCTGCCCCAAGGCTTTAAAAACCAAACCGGCCCTCACGACTCGCCCGTCCAGAAGCCACTGGTCCTGGCGCTGGCCCGCGCGCATCAATGGAAGGAGCATCTGGAGGCGGGCCGCTTCGCCACTGTGGGCGCGCTTGCCGATGCCGTCGGCCTCGACCGCGCCTACGTCGGCCGCGTGCTCAACCTGACGCTCCTCGCCCCCGACATCGTGACCGCGATCCTCGATGGCCGGGAGCCCTCGGGGCTGTCCCTGGACAAACTCCTCAAGCCCATGCCGGGGGAATGGGGGGAGCAACGGCTGGCGCTTGGGTGAATGCATCGTTTTAGGGATTGCCGTGGCTGATGAAAAACCGCGTGCGTGGATTCATGTGGCCTCCCCCTTGAACGCCCGGTCCAGCACGCTCGGCAGCAGCGCGTCGAGTTCGGCGGCGGAGGCGGCCTGGGCCTGCTTCAGGACGTCCACCTGGGCTTGCAGGGCGTCGAGGCGGGTCACGATGCGGCGCTGTTCGGGAATGGGAGGACAAAGTATCCCATACTTTTTGAGCTTCACGCCCGTAAGATGGGCAATGGTGGTTTGAGTCTTGATTTCGGAAAAATGCCCCTGCGCCGCGCCCCAAAATATGTGGTAAAGAATGAACCGGGGAATTGCTTTTTCTTTGAATACCCGAACCCGGTGTAACGCTTTTTGGAAAATGCAACCTTCGATCTCGCCGTTGAAAATCGCGGATTTCCCGATGTCTCCGCCTTCGCAAACAAGAATATCGCCCGGATGCAGGAGGTAGGTTTGGAGTTCGTTCAAACCGATCTTCATCCGATAGATGCTTGAAAGGTCGAGATAGTCCCATTGGACATTGGCGTTTCGCAAGTACGGGGTTCCGTCCGATCCTTCGGTCAGGTTCTGGGAAAGCATCTTCCCTAATCTGCAATCCGACAGGGCTTCCAAGGGCATGGGGCGGACCGTTTTACCGAGAGTTGAAAACACTTCATTGATGCCGCTCGTTCGAACCGCCTCCGCCTCATCCCCCGCCTGTTTCCGCAGCCCCCGGGTCTCGTCGATCTTGGCGGCCAGGGCGTCGATGCGGGCCACAATGCGCCGCTGCTCGGCCAGGGGCGGGAGGGGGATGATGTAGTCGAGGACATGTGCAGGCCGAATGGCTGCGTAGTTCGTGGAACCTTGGGCCGTCACTTGATCTTGGAAGTACGGCGTCTTCGTGAAGTATCCCAGAAAACGGCGATCCAACTTGTGTTCAAGGATTGTGAACAAGAAGTAGTGGCTGCTGACGATGGCCTCCTCAAGGTCATCGGGGACGATTCCATAGCCGCCTACTTTCGCGTCGATCTCGGCAACCAGAAAGTCCCCGGCTTTACACACCTGCTGCTTTTTCGTCTTGATCTCGGCTCCCGAAACCAAGTCCCGCAGGACGATGCCCTGGGCGTGAAGCTGTACGCGACATCGCTTATACTCGGCCAAGTCGTCAATCATGACGAACTCTTTTCGGTGCTCCAGCACCTCCCCCAACTTGACCATCGGCCACTTGCCCATCAGCGGCCCCGCTTTCCGGGCGTCTTGCCATCGGGCAGGCGGGCTTCCAGTTGCCGCCGGGTCTTGGCCAACTCGTCGGCCAGCACCTTTTCATCGGGCAGGTGGAGCTTGTAGCGGCTGGCGAAGATGCGCTGCCGTCCCTTGGCCAGCATGTACTTGACCATCATGTCGTTCTTGTCCGCGCAGAGCACCAGCCCCACCGTGGGGTTGTCCCCCTCGGTGCGGACTTCTTCGTCGAAATAGTTGACGTAAAGCTGCATCTGCCCCAGGTCGGCATGGGTCAGCTTCCCCATTTTCAGGTCGATCAGCACGTAGCACTTGAGCACGGCGTGATAAAAAACGAGGTCCACGTAAAAATGGTCGCCGTCCAGGGTGAGCCGCCTTTGCCGTGCGACAAAAGCAAAACCCTTGCCCAACTCCAACAAAAAGTCTTGCAGGTTGCCGATGAGGGCCTGCTCCAGGTCGGTCTCCACCAGCCGGTTCGACTCCGGGAGCCCCAGAAATTCCAGCACCACCGGATCCTTGATCGCGTCTTCCGGGGTCTGTATCTCCTGCCCCTTCAAAGCCAGTCGCATCAGACCGGCCTTGTCCCTGCTCTTGGCCAGCCTTTCGAACAGCAGGCTGCCGATCTGCCGCTCCAACTCCCGCGACGACCAGCGGTTTTCGGCGGCCTCGGCTTCGTAAAAAGCCCGGGCGTAAGGGGACTCCACCCGGCACAGGATGCGGTAATGCGTCCAGGAAAGGTTGGGGTTCTGGGGGCGGTTCAGCAGAACCTCGGATTCGTCAGGCGTCGTGTGTTGACTCGTCTCCCCGGATTCGTCACGCACTGCGTGACCAATTGCGGCATCGAGCAGGCGAGGATAGGCCTGATAGAAAAGACGCATGTATTTCAGATTGGTCTGGGTGAAACCCTTGCCGAAATCTTTTTGCAGACGTTGGGACAACTTTGCAATAAGCTGCTTCCCGTAGTCGGCCCGATCCTTGCCGCCAAGCTCCTCCTCGACGATCTCCCGCCCCACCAGCCAGTACGCCCGCACGATGGTTGAATCCACCGTGCGGACAACATTGGAACGGGCGTCCTCCAGGATTTCACGGACACGGGAGTACAAGCCGTCAAAGGGTTCGACCTTGGCTGCGGCGGTCTTCTTTGAAGGCGTTTTGGTCATTTCGCCCCGCCTTTCAGGGCTTTTTGAATGTCGCCCATCAGGGCCAGGATTCGCTTTTCCTTCTCGATGATGGACGCGACCAGTTCCTCGGGCGGCTTGTGCTCCAGGGCTTCGGCGGCGTTGGGGTTCTTCAGATCCAGGTTGCAATTGTTTTTCAAGACATCCTTGGCCGACACCTTCCAGGCCCGCTCGTTCTCGACCCGCTTCTTCCACCACGCCAGGCAGTCGGCGAATTCCTCGAACTGAATCGGCTTGGTTTTGGTGTAGTTCTTCCGGCCCTCGGGCAGCGGCTGCTCGTAGTACCAGATGGTCTTCGTCGGACCGCTGCGGTCGAAGAACAGCAGGTTTGTCGGGATGCTGGTATACGGTGCGAAGACACCGTTGGGCAGCCGGACGATGGTGTGCAGGTTGAAGTCCCGCAGCAACTCCTCCTTGATGCGCGCGCACACGCCGTCGCCGAAAAGCGTCCCGTTCGGCACGACCACACCGGCCCGACCGGGATTGGGAATGCGCCGCAGCTTGCGCATGATGAGTTGAAGGAACAAGAGCGCCGTCTCGGCGGTCTGCTTGTCCTCGGGGAAATTGCCCTTGACGCCGGCCTCCTCCTCGCCGCCGAAGGGCGGGTTGGTCAGGATCACGTCCACCCGGTCCTTGTCGCCGATCTCCTGGAGCTTGAAGCGCAGGCTGTTCATGGGGTCGATGCGGGGATACTCCAGCCCGTGAAGCAGCAGGTTCATCTGGGTCAGCAGATACGGCAGCGGCTTGGCCTCGCCGCCCAGGATGGACTGCTCCTGCAAGACCCGGCGGTCCTCCACTTTCCGGCACTGCTTTTCAAGATGCGTGTAGGCTTCGACCAAAAAGCCGCCCGTGCCGCAGGCCGGGTCCAACACGACCTCGCCGAGCTTCGGGTCGGTAACGGCCACCATGAAGCGCACCACGGCGCGCGGCGTGTAGAACTCGCCCGAGTCCCCGGCGGCGTCGCGCATTTCCTTGAGCATGGACTCGTACAGGTGGCTCAGGGTGTGGATTTCATCCGACGATGTGAACTGAATCTCATCGACCTTGTTCACCACATCCCGCAGCAGGTAGCCGTTGATCATGCGGTTGAGGGTGCCCTTGAACACCGTGGCGATCACGTCGCGGCGGTCGCCTCCGTTGCGGCCCTGCAGACCGCGCAGATAGGCGAACAGGCCCGGACCCTTCGATCCGTCGGGCCGGGTGCATTCCTCGTTGTTGATGAAGGAAATCAGGGCGTCGCCGGTGATACCGTCATCCTTCGCGGCCCAGTCCCGCCAGCGGTAGGGCGGCTCGACCGCGGGCTTGAAGGCTTTGCCCGCCAGCTTGCTTTCCTCTTCCCGGATGCGCTCCATATCGTCCAGGAACTTGAGGAACATGATCCAGGTCAGCATCGGCAGGCGGTCGATGTCACCGTTCAAGCCCTTGTCCTTGCGCATGATGTCCCGCGCCGACTTGACGATGGAGCCAAGACGGGCGGAGGTGGTCAGGGGGGCGTCCGTTTTTTTTGATTTAGCTCTTGCCATTCACTTTCCTAACTTCACGCCGCATACAACAGACTCTGCAACCGGTTCACGGCTTCCCGCAACCGGTCCGCTCCGCCGAAGCAGCCGACTATTTCCGGCACGTTGCCGTGCTCGGAGATGGGCGGCACTTTCAGCACATCGGGGATGGCAAACTGCGCCAGGCCGTGCTCGGCGTATTTCTCCAATAACTCGTTCAGAATGGCCCGGGCTTCCGGGCCGTACTCATCAAAGAAGTCCTTCTTGTCCCGCTTCAGCCGCTCGGCTCGCTCCCGCCGCGTCCGCAACGGGGCGTTGTAGGCCAGGTGGCACAGCAGGTCGAAGGGATCGGCCTCGGTCTGGCCGGTGGTCTCCCGCAAGGCGTCGAACAGGATGCCCCGCTCCTCCAACTGGGCGATGATCTCCGCCCGCTTGTCGGCGTCGCCCCACTGCCGCTGAAACTCAACCGCGTTGGGGAACAGCGTCCGCAACTGGTCGCCGGTGTAGTCCGTGTACTTCACCACCCGAAGCTGCTTGCCGTCCGCGTCCAGTTCGTACACCAGATGGGCGGCGATCTCCACCCAACCCTCGTCCACGTAGTATTTTCGGGGCTGTGCGTCATCCACATCCGGCGGCAGGGTCGTTTCTTCATCCGTCCCCTCGTCCACCGGCTCCTCGGGCTGTACCACCTCCGGCTCATCGGTCACCGGCTCGCCGTTCTCATCCATCTCTTCTTCGGTGATGATCGCCGGGTCGCCGTCGAATTCCGGGTCGGCAAACTGCTGCGAGGCCGAACCGGTGTAGTCCAGGATGTTGAAGTACAGCTTGCCGTAGTCGTCCCGCACGCGCGTGCCGCGCCCGATGATCTGCTTGAACTCCACCATCGAGTTCACCACGCGGGCGAGCACAATGTTCTTGCAGGTCGGGGCGTCCACGCCCGTCGTCAGCAGCTTCGAGGTTGTCAGGATAACCGGCGTGTCCCGCTCCAAATCCTGGAAGTTCGACAAGTGGCCGCGACCGATCTGGCCTTCGTCCGCCGTCACCCGGGCCACGTAGTCGGGATGCCGCTGCACGAGGTCGGCGTTGAAATTGGTCAGAAAGCGCCGCATCTCATCGGCGTGCTCCTGATCCACGCAAAACACGATGGTCTTGTCGTAACGACCGTGCCGCTTCAGGAAGTCCGTCAGGTGCCGGGCGATGGCTTCCGTTCGGGCTTTCAGGGCCACCACGCGCTCGAAGTCCCGGGTGCCGTACTCTCCATCGGGCACCTCCCGACCATAGCGGTCCAGTTCCCCGGCGGTCGGACGCCACCCGGCGGCGTCCACGGTGGAGATGATCCGATGCACCCGGTACGGAGCCAGGAAGCCGTCGTCGATGCCCTGTCGAAGTGAATACGTGTAGATCGGATTGCGGAAGTAACGATACGTGTCCCGGTTGTCCTCCCGAAGCGGCGTGGCCGTCATGCCGAGCTGGCAGGCGGGCTGGAACCACTCCAGGATTTCCCGCCACTGGCTTTCGTCGCGGGCGCTGCCCCGGTGGCACTCATCCACGATGATCAGATCGAAGAAGCCGGGATCGAATTCCTTGTACAGCCCGGGCCGGTGTTCGTCCTCGGCAATGGACTGGTAGATGGCGAAATACAATTCCCGGCCCTTGGTGATCCGGCCGCCCTCGATCTTGAAGCGGGCATCGCCGAAAACCGCAAAGGTCTTGTCCTTCGGGTCGTCGATGAGAATGTTGCGGTCGGCCAGGTAGAGGATGCGCGGCTTGCGAGGCTCGCTTTTACGGTTCCACTTGGCGTTCCACAGCTTCCAGCAAATCTGAAAGGCCACCACCGTCTTGCCGGTGCCGGTGGCCATGGTCAGCAGGATGCGGTCATCGCCCTTGACGATGCGCTCGACCGTTCGGTTGATGGCGATCTCCTGGTAGTAACGTGGCGACTTGCCGGTCAGGTGATTGAAAGGCGACAGCAACGGCATGACCGCCGTGTCGTCGGCAAGCCCGGAGCCCGTCCGGTAGCGGGTCCACAGTTCATCGGGAGTTGGGAAGACGTTCAGAAGCCGTTCCCGACCCGTGAAATAATCGAACTCGACGAATCCGTCCCGGCCATTAGTGGAATAGGCGAACTTCAATCCCAGGATGTCGGCGTATTCCTTCGCTTGCTGGAGGCCGTCGCCGACGCCCTTGAAGCCGGCCTTGGCTTCCACAACGGCGATGGGAAAGTCGTGGGTGTAGCGCAGAATGTAATCGGCTCGCTTCTGGGGTTTCCGGCGAACCTTGCCGCCCGCCACGACGATCCGGCCGTCGGTGAACGTTCGCTGCTCGTTGATGGCGTGGGGCTCGTCCTCCCAGCCCGCCTCGACGAGTTTCGGGACCACCCACTTGCGACAAGTGTCGGCTTCGGAGGGATGGGTCATGTCTTTTTCCCTCGCTTCGCACCCGGCTTTGGCGGCACTTCGCCTGCTCCCTGCCGCACCCATTGCTCGAAAACGGACTTCTCAATCCGCCACTGGTTGCCGATCTTTACCGCGCCCCCGAGCCGACCCTGACGGCAGAGTTCGTACACCGTCCGTTCTCCTAAACGGAGAATTTCACAGGCTTCCGGAATGGTAAGAAATTCGATGGTCATGGAATGTTCCTACCACATTTTGCCGTTTCTTGCCAAGCTAAAGATGGAAGGCGAATGGCACAATTTGGTTCGTAAAATTTCGATATCCCCGCGCCACCTCCGCACGGGAGTCGAACGCTCCGATTTTCGGAAAAAATGTCCGCCGATCCAACATATTGGAATTGTTGCGGGAAAAACTGGGGACGGGAAACTGCCAAGCTTGGGACTAGTCCCCAGCTTTCGGAGACAGAGACGGAGATTTGAGTAAAAACCAGTGAAAATGGGCAGAAACTGCGGGAGGGAAGTCCCCGGCTTGGGGTTGTCGGTTGGGCGCATTGTATTGGAAAAGCCTTACAGATTCAGCATCTATGCGCCACGTCCATAAACGACAACCGGCCCGGTGATTTCTCACAGAGCCGGTTGTTTCTTGAGTGATTGGTGGAGGGAAGGATGCTCGGTTCGGAAATTCGACGCCGGAAAGCCATTTTGCAACTCATTGATTTTGCTTGATATTTATAACCACCCCGGAGAGAGTTCGATAGTTGCACGGGCAAACCAAAAACACGAATCAAATTCGCTCTTAATATCATTGAGGTTTTTGGCCTCCAAAACAGAGAATTTCCGATTAAGTTCAGGAACTTTTTGACTGGTGAAAATGTTCATTTCATCTCTGGCATCTGGAGCTCGACATCAATTACCGGTTCAAAGACTGTTTTCCAGCCTCCGCAGGAAGGACACCGCCAATCACACGGGATAAATTCAAACGGTGTTTGGGCCAGGACTCCTCCCTCCGAAGTCCCGATTTCGGGGTTGTAAATCCAACCGCACCTGCTACAAATCCATTTCAACATCGACGTCTCCATTCCATTGATGGCTCGAATGAACAATGCCGGTCCATCCAGAACCGGCGTTGTCGTGTTGAAGACCAGAAGAGGTTTCAGCGGGCGATTTCTGCTGCCGTGACTGCCGCATCCAGCTCCGGCACATTCGGTTGGCGAACGTAGGACCATCCGAAGAGCAAGCCCACCACGAAGTATGCGAGAGCGCCCACGCCCACGAGGAAAACCGTGTCGCCAACGAAGCGCGCCCAGCGCAGGTAAACAAAGACCGGCTGCTGGAGGAACTCGGCACTGCGGGCATACCAAAGGCCAGTGTCGATGCTTGCCGCCGCCTGGGCCAGCCCGATGGGCAACAGGCTCAAGGAGATCATGAGCCCCAGACCGATATTGAGCGACCAGAAAGCCAGTTTGAGCAGTTTTTCATTCCAGGCCTTCTGCGGGCTGAGTCGGCGAAAAACCACGAGCATCAAGCCGAGCGCCAGGAGTCCATAGACTCCGAAGAGCGCGGCATGGCCATGCACTGGAGTTGTGTTGAGTCCCTGCATGTAGTACAAGGCGATGGGCGGGTTGATCATGAAGCCGAAGAGTCCAGCGCCCACCAGGTTCCAGAAGGCCACGCCCAGGAAAAAGCGCGTCGGCCAGCGGTACTTTTCCATCCAACTCACCCGGTGAGAAGTCTTGTAGGTTTCCCACGCCTCGAACCCTATCAGAGCCAGGGGCACCACTTCCAGGGCGCTGAAGGTCGCGCCGACTGCCATGATCGAAGTTGGGGTACCGCTGAAGTAGAGGTGATGGAAGGTGCCGGGAATGCCGCCCACCAGGAAGATGGCCGTGGAGAAGAGCGCGGCGGAGATCGCGCTGGACGCGCGGACCAGTCCCAATTTCGTGAAGATGAAGGCCATGACGGCGGTGGCGAAGACCTCCATGAAGCCCTCGACCCAAAGATGGACCACCCACCAGCGCCAGTATTCCATGACCGACAGATGCGTGCGCGAACCGTAGAAGAAGCCCGAGGCGTAGAACAGGCCGATGGCTGCACCCGAACCAGCGAAAAGGAGGACGATCTGGCGCATGTTGTCGCGGCGTTTCAGTGCGGGCCAGAGTCCACGCAGCATGAGCACCAGCCAGAGCACGAGGCCGGTGAACAGCGCGATCTGCCAGGCGCGGCCGAGGTCCACGTACTCATAGCCCTGGTGACCGAACCAGAAGCCGCTGTCCAGTCCAAAATACCCTTTGACCGATGCCCATTCGCCCGCCATCGAACCGAGAACGACGACCACCAGAGCGACGAACAGGACGTTGACGCCCAGGCGCTGGAAACGTGGTTCCTGGCCGCTCACCGCCGGGGCGAGGAAAAGACCAGCGGCCAGGAACGCCGTGGCGATCCAGAAAACGGCCAGTTGAATATGCCAGGTGCGGCTCACGACGTAGGGGATGTATTCGGCCAAGGGCAGACCGTAAAAGCTGTCGCCCTGCACCGTGTAGTGGGCTGTCAGCGCGCCCAGCAAGGCTTGAAGAACAAAGAGCGCCACCACCGTCACGGCGTACTTGGCCACCGCCTTCATAGAGGGGGTCAGGGCGAAGCCGTCCAGCGGGTCGGTCTTGGGAGGTTCCGGCAGTTCCTCGTGTTTTTCCTTGAAGGTCTTGTACCAGACCAGGATGCCGATCCCGGCGATGAGCAGGACAATGCTGATGATCGACCAGAGCACATTGGCCGAGGTGGGATGGTTGCCGATCAGCGGCTCGTGGGGCCAGTTGTTGGTGTAGGTCACGCCGAGGCCCGGTCGCTCGGTGGCGCAAGCCCAGGAGGTCCAGAAGAAGAAATCCGTCATCAAGGTCCGATTGCCGGAGTCGGGCACAGCATTGTTTTGCAGGGCATACGACGCCCGTAGTGTTACAAGCGACGGATCGTCGCCGAAGAGCGCCAAGTAGTGCTTGGCCGTTTCAGCCATCGCCGCCGCCCGCGCCTCTGACACCGTGACGGTCCCGGTCTGGGCGTCATAGGTGTTGGCGCGCATTTCACGTTTCAGGCGCTCCTTGAGACCGCCCTGCTTTTCGACGTCCAGACCGGCGAAGGACTGGCCGTATTCCTTCTGCGCGTAGATGTCCAGAAGCGTGGTAGCCTCGCGGTGCAGCCAGTCGGCGGACCAGTCCGGGGCCTGGTACGCGCCGTGGCCCCAGATCGTCCCGATCTGCATTCCGCCGATGCGCTGCCAGACCTGCTGGCCGGTGAGGATGTCGTCCTCAGTCATCAGCAGCTTGCCGTCCGTGGTCACCACCTTGTTGGGAATCGGCGGGGCCTGACGATAGACCTCGCGCCCGAACAGGCCGAGAATCATGAACGCACCGAACAGGACGAGTCCGAGAATGATCCAACGTTTGGTAATGGTGTTCATGGGTTTACCTCTCGTGCCCTTCTTCGTGCGCCGCTTCGCCGTGAGCGTGCGCGCCGCCCTTGGTGACTTGATCGAAGAGACCGGCGACGTAATGCAGGTACTCGACATAGGCGTGGACATAATCCCGTCCGGCCTCTACGCTCGTCCCGGACTTGGCCTTCGCCGCCTTGACTTTCGCGTAGCGGTCCCGGATGCCTTCGGTCATCGCCTTCGTGAGGTGGGCGACGATTTCGTCGGGCGAACCGGATTCCAGCGACTCATCGGCGGCCGCCTCGATGTGCGCCATCGACCCGGCGGGCTTTAATCCCGTGTAGGGCGCGCCTTCTCCGGCCCGATGCACGCGAACGAGCGTCTCAAAGAAGTACATATCTGCCAGGTCGCGTGCCGCATCGCCCTTGGATCGCACCGCGACGGTCTTGTTGAAGGAGTCCCTTATCTCTGCTTCATCCTGGGCCCGGACCCATTTCAACACGGGCGTCACGTCCTTGCTCGCCAAGGCGGCCTTGGCGTCCTTGATGACCGGACCGTCCAATGTGTCGCAGTGGGCGAAGGCGTCGGAAGGGATGGTCAAGAGTGCGCCGACCAGCAACGCGAGGCCGAGGGGAAGGAAGGTATGCTTTTTCATGGGGTTCTCCTTTCGTAGATTTAGAGGTTCGTCCGTTAAGCGGTGACCACCCGGGGGAACAGGATGTTGTTCTCCAGGTGGATGTGATCCATCAGGTCCTTCTCCAACTGCTCCAAGCCGCGGTACAACTCCCGCCAGGTGGCGCAGGCTTCGGCGGGCAGAAAGAAGTTGTTGGTGATCTCCCGCGTCTTTCGCAGGTTCGCGCCGTGGTCTTCGTGCTCCGCTTCCATGACGCGGATCGGATGGACGGCGACGCCGTTCTGACCCGCCTTGATCATCGGGAAGAGAATCTGTTCCTCTTTCGCCAGATGGCTCTCCACCGCATCGTTGATCGCGACCAGATGCCGGTGGAGGCCCTTGGGGCAATCGGCCTTGTCGGCATGGACCTGCTCGACCTTGGCGGCCAGGGAGATCAGACGCGGCAGTTCCTCGCGCAACGGTTCGTGGTAGCGCGTAAGGATGTAATCAATGAGGTCCGCCAAAGGCTGCGTCTCCCAACGGATGTGGTGGGGCGCGTCGGCTTCTTCACGGCTGATTTCGGCCAGCACTTGGTTGGGGGAGAGGTTTTTCTCCCGGCAGGCGTCCTGAAGGGATTGCTTGCCGCCACAGCAGTAGTCCAGGCCGTAGGCATGGAAGACCTTGGAAGCCGAGGGATAGATCGTGTTCAGTTCACCGAGGGTCGCTTGAGTGTTCATGTTCATCTCCTGTTTCGGTAGTCCGTCAATGCACACGTTGACAGCAGATAGAGCAACCAGCGTGCCAGATAAAATAACCAGCAAATACGGCATGTTATAAATAGTGTTGTCATTATTATAACGTCCGCGTGTTGACAGGATCGCAACACTGTTGTATGATTAACAACCATGAAGCCGTTTGACGTCCTACTTTCCATCGCCTCCGATTTGACCGCCGCTTTGACGGCCCAGGATCGCTATCACCGTCTGCTGGAGTCGCTGCGCCGGGTGATCCCCTATGACGCGGCGGCGCTGTTGCGCCTGCAGGGCGATGAGTTGTCGGTGATCGTCGCGCACGGCTTAAAGCCCGACGCTTTTGAACGCCGCTTCCGGGTTGCGGAGCATCCCCGTCTGAAAACGATTTGCGCCTCCGCCGAACCGGTCCGCTTCCCCGAGGACAGCCCCTTGCCTGATCCCTTCGACGGACTTCTAGCCAACGATCCGGAGATCACGCACAGCATTCACGCCTGTTTGGGATGCCCACTCTATGTGCAGGAAAAACTGCTCGGCGTGCTGACCGCCGACGCCATTGACCCCAAGGCGTTCTCCGGCATCGATCCGCTCTTCATCCAGGCTCTGGCGGTGCTGGCGGCCGCTGAGATGCACACCACCGACCTGATCGAAGCCTTGGAGCGCACGGCCAAACGCCAGGGGCTTATCGCCCACGACCTGATGCAGGATGCGAAGCGCCGCCAGGGACAACAGATCGTCGGCAACAGTCCGCTGATGGAAAACCTGCGGCGGGAGATCGACACGGTGGCTTGGTCTGACTTTCCGGTGCTGGTGTCGGGTGAGACCGGAGTGGGCAAGGAATTGGTCATTCACGCCATTCACGGAACGTCCAAGCGGCGCAGCGAACCGCTGCTATATGTCAACTGCGCGGCGCTTCCGGAATCGCTGGTGGACAGCGAACTCTTCGGTCATGTCAAGGGCTCCTTCACCGGGGCCACCAACGACCGGCCTGGCAAGTTTGAAGTCGCCGACGGCGGGACGCTGTTCCTGGACGAGATCGGCGAACTTCCCCTGGCCGTACAGCCCAAGCTTCTGCGCGCTCTGCAGCAAGGAGAGATACAGCGCGTCGGCGCGGATAAGCCACTCAAAGTGAACGTACGGGTTCTGGCCGCCACTAACCGTGACCTGGAGCATGAGGTCACGGCAGGACGGTTCCGGGCTGACCTCTTCCACCGCCTGAACGTTTATCCGATTCGGGTTCCAGCACTGCGGGAACGCCGAGAGGACCTGCCGCTGTTGGCCGGGTACTTCTGCGATCTCATCGGCCGCCGTCTTGGATTGCCGGCCATCCATCTCAGTCCCGAAGTTCTAGAATCGCTGAGTCGCTATTTCTGGCCGGGCAATGTACGGGAGTTGGAGAACCTGATTTCCCGCGCGGTTCTAAAAGCTCAGGCCGAGCGACACGACGAACCACGCCTCATCTTGAAGCCGGTACATATTGGATTGGAATTCGTTCAAGAGGAAAATAGTGTCGCGTCATCCTTCTCTGCGCCCGACAATTTTTCGGTTCTGCCGATCAACCAATCCTTCCGTGAGGCGGTGGAGATGTACCAGCGTCGTCTGATCCTTTCCGCTTTAGAGCGGCACGAACGCAATTGGGCCGCCGCCGCCCGCGAACTCGGCTTGCATCGCAGCAATCTGCATCATCTGGCGCAGCGGCTGGGATTGAAGAACGCTAGATTAGATTCCGATCACTGATGCAGAGGCCGCCATGCACCGTCAAATGCAAGTTCTGCGGGGCTGTGACCTGCCCCCGAAGAAATGACCTCATTGTTTTCGTGGTCGGTGGTTCTCGGAAGCATAAACCTTATTTTCCCATCCGGTTTATCAATCCGCCGCCACCAGAAACAAAGCGGGTATCTTCTATCGTCAAAAAAGCCTGTGGAGCCAGTTCTTGGACTATTGCCCGAAAGTTGGGGACGAGACATCTCTTTACTATACTGAACAGAACATAAACCGGACCGCTAAGCCCCTCTCCGTGAAGGACCGTCACTCCAAATCCTTTGCCTCGTAGAACCTCAACCAATTCATCATTGGGCCGGGTGGTAATCACCCTAATCATCCTCATTCCGAGGGCTATGCGTTCTTCCAATTTTACTCCGAGCCACGTCCCCGTCGCGAACCCTCCTCCATACGCCAAGGCCAGCCATAAGTTCTCACGAACGGAATTTAGGACTTGGCTAATAGCCACAAGAAAGATGATCACTTCAAAAAATCCTATGGCGGCCGCCAGAAATGCGCGTCCTTGCACCGATACGATATGCCGTATCGTGCCCATGGAGACGTCAATTATCCGTAAAGAAAATATCAGTCCTACCATCAAGACCGAGTCCATGCCTTACCTCGCCATTCGCAATCGCTCATTCCGGCTGCTGGGAAAAATGATCAAACGGCGGGAGTCGCTCACAAGGTTTTGAGCGCATTTCTTCCCTGGCTGGTCGGAATCGGAACACAAGAACCTGCATTATAAATGATAATCGCCAGACGCCTCCGGCTGGTACTCAACCGAGATGATGCGCAATCTGGTAGTCCGTTTCCCGGGCAACGGCCACTCAATGGACTCACCGATCTTAAGGCCAAGCACAGCCGATCCAACCGGAGCGAGCACCGATACTTTCCCGGCTTCTGCATTCGAGGCGTTCGGGTAAACAAGCGTGATTTCGCGTCTTGCCCCGGTGTTTTCGTCCTCAACCACTAAGCGCGAATTCATCGTTACCACATCTGGAGGAATTTTCTTTTGCGGCATCACGATAGCGTGCCCCAATTCCTCTTCGAGGACATCCGCTAAATGTCTGTCCCTCCCGCTGGATGAATCGACCAGACTCTGCAGTCTTTCCATGTCCTGTTTGGTCAAGTAAATCTTACGAGCTTCCGACATGTCCGTGATCCTTTCTTGTAAGCGGTGTTTTTACGCCGCGTGAAGATTTCTCCGTTGTATGGAGCGACAATCAGGCAAGGACTATGATTTATCCAAAGAAGCCACTCCCTGCCGCAGTCCCCATCTGATCAGATCGGCCAGTGTGGCCATGCCGAGCTTTCCCATGATGTTTCTGCGATGGGTTTCGACTGTTTTGTGACTGATGAACAGGCGGTTGGCGATTTCCTTCGTCTTGCGGCCCTCAACGATCAGTTGCAACACTTCGCGTTCCCTGGCAGATAATTCGGATAACGGTGTGGATGGAGTCGAGGCTCCGGGCGACAGGCATTGGGCATAATCGTCAACGACTACGTCCACGATGTCAGGACTCAAGTAGCGCTTCCCTTGGTGAACCATTTTAATCGCGTGGGCTAATTCCGCGAACGCGCTATCCTTGAGCACATATCCCGAAGCGCCTGCGGCCAGCATGTTTCCCACATAGTGCTTGTCCGCATGCATGGAAAGGGCGATAATTTTCACCTTGGGAAGCAGCCCTTTAATCTGACGAGTCGCTTCAATTCCATTGAGTTCCGGCATCATCACGTCCATGATGATGAGGTCCGGAGCAAGTTTCTGAGCCATGCGCACGGCGGCGCGGCCATCGTTGGCTTCCCCGATGACCTTGGTGTTCGACTCGTGCTCAAGCAACGTTTTCAATCCGTCGCAGAACAGCTGGTGATTGTCCACGATAAGTATTTTCACTTCAATCCTCCTTGCCATCCCGATGCGACAGTCCCCCTTCCAGTGGCAAACTCATGATAATCCGGGTCCCGTGGGGATCGACCGACTCAACCTTGAAGGTGCCACCGCAATGCGTCATCTCTTCACGGATGCTGAAAAGACCGAAGCCGGAAAAATCGACATACCGACGATCCACATTCGCAGGATCGAATCCCGATCCATCATCCTCTACGGCTATTTGCAGGTTGTTCTTTCGGATCGACATAACTACGCTGGCGCGGCTGGCCTGGGCGTGTTTGACAACATTGGTCAGGAGTTCATTAACGGCCCTGTATAGCATAATGCTGGTGTCTTCCGGCATGGCGGCATCGCACATGGAATTGAAAGTCACCTGCACATCAAAACCGAAACGATTTTTTATCTGCCTCGACAACCACCCCAGCGCAGGACCGAGCCCCGTTTCAAACAGGATGGGCGGGCTCAAGTCGAACATCAGGGATCGTGCATCCAATATCGTTTGGCGGAGAAGCTCCGTAATTTCCTGGATCTTCCGCTTCTCGTTTTCCGGGAGGTCGGCAAACATCAGCGCTTCAAGGCGTAATTTAGCCACAGCCATGCTCTGGCCGATGGAATCATGAAGAAGAATGGCGATGCGATGCCGTTCCTTCTCTTCAACCAATTGGCGCTGAAAGACCAGCGAACGCAGTTCCTCCTGGTAAGATCGTATCTTCCGCTCCGACGATTTGATTTCGCAAATATCCGTAAGCCGCGCGGAGATGCTTTGAAGAAGCCTTCTTTCCTCCGGAAGAAATGGATCGTGGTCTTTCGGTAGAACAAGGTCAGTATATCCAACCTCAAGGAATCCGGATGATTCGCCGTGGATGCGGATATCCGTTTTCAGGGTGTGCGTCGGAGAGACGTTATCGCCGGCTGAATAGGCCTTGCCCTGCAGAACGATCTTACAATAGGCATGCTCCGGGTACTGAAAGGCCGCCGGAAGCGAGACCACGATGCGTTGGACAATCTCCTCCAAGGACTTCTTGTTGTCTTCGATGAATTCATTGATGGCATGCAGGAATTCAAGCTCCTTTACGCGTTCCGACAACAACCTGGACGTGTTGTCGTCACTTCCATTATATTCAGACGAGCCGGACGGTATCTCCGTTTTCATCGTGATTCCTCGTTTGGTTTTCCTTTTCGACGCCGCCCGTTTCATGATGATTAGCTTTCCATTTTTTCAGCCATTTCCTATCTGGATCAGCCCCGCCTTCCCTACAGGCGAAAAATCCTTAAGGGGCGCTCGAACAATAGCCCTAAGGGAAATATGGAGTGCAGGGATTCGAAAGTCAAGTCTCCCGAAGTCAGAGGCTAGCCGGATAATTGTCCCAATCCACGCCTGAAATCATTCCGGCTGCATTCGTGAGGATTCCCTCAGGACAGACCGTAGAGGCTAATACCCGCACCGTTACTGGGCGCGAACCGTGTTCATCGTTTTACATCACGAACGCAACACTCCTGCTTCTCATCC
>Ga0302240_1000510_pt1 | contig 39397 bp, 33 predicted proteins | sample AAG_UR_His_MG_FD_193538 | JGI IMG/M metagenome (GOLD analysis project Ga0302240, IMG submission 193538) | Enriched activated sludge microbial communities from anaerobic digester in WTTP, New Holstein, Wisconsin, United States - AAG_UR_His | ecosystem: Engineered > Bioreactor > Anaerobic >... | reverse complement strand
GGCTGCTTTAGCAGCAGCCCGAGAATAAAAGCAGTTGGCAGACTTTTTCGAAGAGCCTTAAGGCTCAAGCGAGTAACAAGCCCTTATAGGGCTGAGCAAACTACCCGCTAAGCGGGTAGTTTTGATTTTACCTTTATTCACTTGGCGGACTCACTTCACTTAACAAACCGCCGAGCTTCATCAAACTGTGTCGCAATGACCACGGTGCCGCTGCGGTTGATAAATCCAACTTGATCTTTCGATAGGATTCGGGCGAGGCCGTTTGCGAAGCCTTCCTGGTCGACATAGTTGAATTTTGGCTGGACCACCATGGTGCCGGATTTGTCAATGATGCCGTACTTCCCGCCAGACATGACGAAGGCGAGACCATCGGAAAAAGGATAGGCGTCTTGATAACTTTGGCTGAAAACACGGGTACCCGCGGTGTTGATATAGTGGAAGGTAAAACCACTGCTGACAGCCGACTCCACAACCGCCAGCCCTTCGGAGAAATTGTCTGCCCAAAAATAATTCGCGGCCAGGGCCACGCCGCCGCTGGTGTTGAGAAATCCTATGGAGGTGCCCGAGTTGAAGCGAATCATACCGTCAGCACCATTGCCAGCGACAAGATACTTTGGTGCAATTATCTTGGTGCCTTCGCGGTTGATATAGCCAATCAGGCTGTTCTCCTGGATTGCGGCGATGCCGTTTTTAAAGCTGTTGGCGGCCGTAAAAGATGGCTGAATGACCATGGTCCCGGTTTTGTCGATATAGCCAATTTTTCCGGCAACGACCACGCGGGCTAAGCCCTCTGAGAACTGGTCAGCAAACTCATAGGCAGGTTCAATGACCCAATTGGCGTTTTTGTCGATGAAGCCGTATTTGCCGCCGTATTTTGCGGGGGCGAGACCATCGGCAAAGCGCCCTGCGTCTTCATAATTAAATGGAATCATTATAGTGCCGGCCTTGTCAATGAAGCCGAATTTTCCATTCAGAGCCACTGTGGCGAGATTTTCGGAAAAATCCTGGGCCTGACTGTAGAGAAAGCGGATCCCAAGCTTCCCATCTGAGGTCATATAGCCCCAGCGGTCGCCAATTCGGACGGCGGCCATAGGTGTATTCGCCCGGGATGCGGCCATGGTTGCCGCAAAGGAAGGCGCCACAGTGACGCCGAGCTGATCCCCAAGCCGGTAAGGATGACCCTTGGTAGGCGTTTCAAGGGTATTCATCATGAGCCTGAACAGGTCACCCCTGAGAATGTCCTGTTCCTGGGTTAAGGCCAACCCTTTGAAGAGTCCCAGTTCTCGGGCTGTGTCGAAGGCAGTCTCCCAAATAAAGTCTTCCGGAGTCGTATAGCCGAGTGCCTTAAGCATAAAGACGCTGGCCTCCTGAACGGTGTGACGCTGTTCGTAGCCAAACCGGCTGCCGCCTATGCCTGAGGTCCACTCTCGGTACTGTGCGTAAGCCACATAAGGCTCGCCCCAGTGGTTCCTGGCGTCCAGAAACGTGGAAGGCGCCTGCCACGCGGCAGCCTGATTGAATTCGCCCAGCATTCTGGCCAGGACAACCATCATTTCCGTCCGGGTCAGATAGTCGTTTTCCGCCAGGTCACCACCGGCTTTGCCTTCAATCAGCCCCATGGCCCGCAGCTCCTGACCGGCAGTTGGACCGGCGGCATAGCTCCCGGAGATCATGCCGATAGTCGTGATCAGCACAACCACAAACAACAACATTCTGGATGTATTCAAACATGGAATTGCGCGAGGTTTTAAGCAAAACGTTTTTTCACTCATAACTGAAACCTCCTTGTAGGGAAATGGCTGAATGTTGAGGATATAATGTCTTTTTACCCACTTTGGCAATAAAACCTCAATTGAGAAGTGTGTTACTTTTTTGTGTTTTTGAATATTTTAAGGTATTTGAGGTATAATGTAAGCAGGAACACCTGTGTTATGTTACCCTTTTATTTGAAAGGACGTGATATTTTGAAACGAACTATCGCTTTACTATTGTCAATGCTGATGATTCTGTCAATGACTGCCATTGGATTTGCGGCGGTGGGTGTCAATGATTACAAGGTCGTCATTGAGAAGCCGCTGGATGAGGTAAGATTGTTTAATGATTTGGATAAGTTTTTTGTCACAGGCTATATTGCAGCAAATCAATTTGACGAAATAGACTGGATTGAGATCAGTGTCGACGGCATGACACCGCTGCGGTTCATCAAGGGAACGACGAATTTCAATGCCGCCGTCAGTCCATGGAAAAACGATAAATTTGAGTTCAGCTTCACAGTGGATCCGGAGATCTGGAGTATTGATCAAACAGATGCTGATAATGACTATGCTATTATAGTCAGAGCCTATATTGACCCGGCTAATCCGGCTTATTCGGATCAAGAGAAATTCGATCTTGAAATGGTCGAAGTACTTTACGGTTATGCAACCGCTTACGACATCCAAATAACACACCCAGCCAGCAATCTGGTCGTCAGCAGCTGGAGCAATGATCCACTCATCAAAGGCTGGATTAAGGCAGATGAAGGCGATATGCTGGAAAGTCTGGTCATTGAAGTTCAGGAAATTGGTCAGTCAGGCAAAGTCACTATGACTCTCATTGATGAGGCCAGTGAATTCGTTACCATGTCTAATGACAACTATTATTTCGAGAAAAAATGGGATGTCACCAAGGCTGGTGATTTTAGAATCACGGTCAATGCTGTCCTTGATGTAGATGAAAGTGTCAATGATCGACCTCTGAATGATTCCCAAGACGTTAAAGTCACCTTAAATCCAAACTACCAGGGAGACAAGGATGAAGACATGGGGACTTACCCTGCAGCACCTGCAGTCGCCGGAAAAATTCTTAAATCCTATGGTATTCCAAACAACGTAGGCGGCAAGAACCTGATTGCCCTTGTCGCTAAAAAAATGGGACCGGGCACAGATTTCAACGGAATAGCTAAAACAAATACAGTTCAATACAAAGCTGCCATTACAGATTTCCTCGAAGATCAGCTCGGTGTCACAAATCTTGCGAATTATGATTACGTCAAGAAAACAGGTGGTGGAAAGCCTGAAGCAATGGGCAACGGCAACAAAAAAGTCAAATAATTGGATCACAAAGTTTAGTACAGAAACTCGGTGTCAGACACCAAGTTTCCAAACCAAAAACCCGCCCGAAGCGCAAGCTTCAGGCGGGTTTTACCATGTCTTTGATTTGACTTGATCCTAGTACTCCGGCGGCAGCGCCATCATCTCTTCATAAGTGAAGACCGGGCCGTCGACGCACATGTAATGGCTGCCCACCTTGCAGTGGCCGCATTTGCCTGCGCCGCAGCGCATGTGGGTTTCAAGGGTGGTCAGGATGTCTGTCGGTTTAATCCCCAGGGCGAGGAGGTCCTTTGAGACTTCCTTGATCCGCTTAGGGGACGCGCAGACCAGTGCTGTAGTGTTGCTCCAGTCCAGATCCAAGCCCGGCAGCAAGTCATTGATATAGCCTTGGTGGGCCTTGACCTGATCCGTTGGATCCTTAAGGGCGTAATGCACTTCGACACCCTCAAGTTCTGACCAAAGCTTCAGTTCATCCTTATAGATGACCTTGTCATATTGCAGCGCGCTGGCCATGATGACAACCTTGCCAAAATCCTGCAGGTTGTCCACGACCTGCACCAGAATAGTTCTGAGCGGCGCCATGGCCACGCCCGATCCAATAAAGACCAGGTTTCGCCCTTTGAGAGGTTCATACGGGAACGGTCTGCCGTAAGGGCCCCGGAGTCCCACTTTGTCGCCGACTTTCAAATGGTACAGGATGTTGGAGACGGTGCCCACATTCTTGAAGCAGAAATCAAACTCGTCGCTTTCCTCAGGACCGAATGGGATGGAGATCGGCACCTCGCCTTCACCAAAGACCGTGATCTGGAAGAACTGGCCGTTCAGCTTAAAACTCTTGTGCAGCGCTGGATCGTCATATTTGACGTAGATCCGCTTGATCTCCGGGGTCTCCAGCTCGATCTTCGTGATCGTCGCCACATCCGGCGTAAAGAGTCCGTTGCGCACGTTGATTTCGCGGTCGAAGATTTCGTGACGCATGGCTGTGATCTGATGAATCGCAGGGGGCTCCGGATTTTCCTTCGCCTCTTTCTGAATCGAGTGGATGATATCTATAATGCTGATGTAGGTTGGGCAGACATCTGTGCAGCGACCACAGCCGGAGCAGCCTTTGTAACCAAAGCGCTCCTCGATATACTTCAGCTTGTCGTAGACCCTGTATCGGGTTCTGGACAAAGCATTGCGGGGATTGTGGAACTCCGCATTACGGGTGAAGTGGTCGCTTTGACAGGAATCCCAATAGCGGACGCGCATGCCGTGATCCTTGTCCCGGTTCTCCTCGACGACGTTAAAACAGGTGCAGGTCGGGCAGACGTTGGTACAGCCGGTACAGCCTATGCAGGCGTTCGCCTCGTCCAGCCAGAAGTCCGCGTTGAAGGTCCTGGCCATATCCTCGTGAAGGTTCGTCAGGTCCATTTTCAGCGGGAAGCTGTCCGCCACCTTCTGCCGGAGCTGTTCCTTCATGCTCAGCAAAATCCCGGGGGAGACGTCCCCGGCAAACTCATCTGACACTGGCACGAAAAAGTCCGCCGCGGCTTCGATCAGCTGCTGTCCTTTTGTTGTAGCGGACTCCACCAGGTAGAAGCCTTCCAGCTCTGTTAAAGCAAGGTCGTGGCCGATGGTCGAGAAAACCCCAGTTCCCACCGACGTACAGAAGCAGTGGGGGCCGGCCTTCAAGCAGTTCACAGCGACAATATAGACCTTGTCGCGACGCGACGCGTAGTTGGTGTCCTCAAATTCTTTCAAATAGAAGTGGTCAGTATACCCGACGCCGTAGGTATCACAAGCCCTGACGCCATACAGGATCCTTTCGCCGGCATGCTGCTTTGAGAGATTTTCCACTTTCACGCCGCCGGCATCCCGATCCCACCGGAAAAGCGCTTCCTTCTGCTCGAACATCATCTCTTTGACGGGCAGGGTGAGGTTGATGTAGGCTTCGGTGCGGGGGAAGTCGACCATCGGCAAAAGGGAAATGTCTTTGCCTTTGCCGGAAGGGACGTAAACCGGAATGGTCTGATTCCAGCGGCCCAGGACGAGGTCAAGATTCGATTTTTCCAGTTGATAGAGCAGCGGGGTCTTCATTTTTCCACCTCGATTCTGACGGCTGTGACCTTGAGCTCAGGGATCTTGATCAGCGGATCCAGATGCTGGCCGGTCAGTCGGTTGACGGGGGATTCAGCAAAGTGGAACGGCATAAAGATGGTCTTTTCGTTGATGCGGTCGGTGATTGCGGCCATGGCGGTGATGCTGCCGCGGGCGGAGGTAACGCGGACCATCTGGTGCTCCTTGATGCCCAGCGCTTCAGCATCCTTGACGTTGATCTCAACGAAGCCGTGAGGGTATTCCCGGTGCAGGGTCCAGACCTTGCGGGTCATGGTGCCGGTGTGATACTGGTGGGTGACGCGGCCGGTGGTCATGATGAACGGGAATTCTTCGCTGGTGCGCTCACCTTCGCGCTCAAAGTTGTTGATGGTGAAGAGGCCTTTGCCGCCCTGGCGGCGGAACTGGCCGACGTGGAGAATTGGAGTACCCGGGTGGTTCTTGTCCGGACACGGCCACTGTATGCCGACCTCCTGGATGCGCTCGTGGGTGATGCCGGCATAAGTTGGGACGAGGAGGTTGATTTCGTCCATAATTTCGGAAGTGGATTTATAATCGACGTCCAGGCCCATGCGCTGCATGAGTTCGTTAAGAATGATCCAGTCGGGCTTGGAGTTGCCCACAGGCTCGATGACTTTGCGGATCAGCTGGACCCGGCGCTCGGTATTGGTGTAGGTGCCGTCTTTTTCCAGCCAGCTGGAGGCCGGCAGGACGACGTCCGCGTATTCGGCGGTTTCTGTCAGGAAGAGGTCTTGAACCACCAGGAATGGCAGCTTCTTGAGAGCGTGAATAGTGTGATTCTGGTCCGGATCGGAAAGAACGGGATTCTCGCCGACTATGTACATGGCTTTCATCTTGCCTTCGTCGATCAGATCGAACATTTCAGACATGACTTTGCCGCGCAGGCATGAAAAGTCGCCCCACGCATTGGAAAAGCGCTCCCAGGTAGTCGGCCATTCCGGACGCTGGTAGCCTGGCAGATAGTCCGGCAGTGTCGCCATGTCACCGGAGCCCTGGACATTGTTTTGTCCTCTGAGCGGGTTGATGCCGGTGGACGGACGGCCCACATGGCCGGTCAGCATGGCCAGGTTGGCCAGGGCACAGATGCTGCGGGTGGCGGTCACGTGCTGGGTGACTCCCATAGTATAGAGGATCATGGCCTTGTCGCTGGCAGCGTAGGTCCGGGCGAAGTCGCGAATGGTCTCAGCCGGGACTTTGGTGATGGGCTCTGCCCACTCCGGCGTGCAGTCCGCCACAGACGCTTTCATGATGTCATAGCTGTTGGTGCGTTCATCAATAAATTTTTGGTCCTGGAGACCTTCTTCGATGATGACGTGAATCATGGCATTGATCATGGCCAGGTTGGTGCCGGGTTCGATAGGCGCGTAGCCATGGGCAAAGTCGGTGAGACGGATGCGCCTTGGGTCTGCAACGTAGAGCTTGGCGCCTTTGTCGAGGGCTTCAAAAATGCGGGTGGCCACGAGGGGGTGCTGCTCGGTGGTATTGGAGCCAATGACGAAAATCAAGTCCGCGTCGCCGATTTCTTCAATGGTGTTGGTCATAGCGCCGCTGCCAAAGGAGATAGCCAGACTGGCTACCGTTGGGCTGTGTCAGAGGCGGGCGCAGTGGTCGATGCTGCTGGTTCGCAGGGCTTTTCTGGCGAACTTGGCCATGAGGAAATTCTCCTCATTGGTGCACCGGGCAGAGGATAGCATGCCGATGGTCTCCGTATTGTCCTCGCCGGTCATGGCAGCCTTGAAGCCTGCAACGACTCTGTCGTAGGCATCTTCCCAAGTGGTTTCGCGGAAGCTGCCATCGTCATTTCTTACGAGGGGATTGACCAGCCGTCTGGAGTCGCGTACGAAGCCAAAGCCGTGCCAGCCTTTTGAGCAAAGTTTGCCCTGACTCACCACGTGATTGTAACTTGGCGTGATGCCGAGAAGGGTACCGTCATCCGCCACATTGACGTAGATGCCGCAGCCGCACCCACAGTAGCCGCAGGTGGTTTCCAATCGTTTCATCCTTCTGCCTCCTTGCTTTAGTGGCGTTCTGTATTCAATAAAAGGACATCATCTAATGAATACCCTCGTTCCATGTGGCAAAACGGGAATGTTGGCGTCCGTAAAAACAAAAAAAGAAATTGGCGCACCGCACCAATCTCCTTCTGAGTCTTTTTGGAGTTGCTTAAGCAAAAACTGCCCTGTTTTTCATCTTCAACGCATACATCTTTTCGTCTGCAGAATGGATGACTTCATCCATAAGCTCCACCTTCGTCAAATATTCTGTACCATAAGAGATGGACAGCGGAAAATCGAAAGGTTGGTCCAGAAGCAGTGCCTGATTGATCCTGCTGAAAATATGATTTGCTTCATCCAAAGAGCATGAGGACAGGATCACGAGAAATTCGTCCCCGCCGTAGCGGATGATGACATCCTCCGAGCGCAGCGTCCGCCCCATGGTATCTGCCACATATTTCAGGGCGAGGTCACCGGTTTTGTGACCATAGGTATCATTGATCACCTTGAGGTCATTGACGTCCACCATAGCCAATATATAGTGCGTCAACTCGAGCAGGCTGAGGGGGGCGTTCGAAATCTTCCACTCCTCCAGGTAGCGTCTGGAAAACGTGCCTGTCAGTTGGTCCCGGTTCGCCATATCCATATATTTTTCCTTGGATTTTTCAGCGTGAGCCATCAAATGCCGGATGTGGAACACAATAAACCGGTTGCTGAGAAACAGCACAGCCCCAACCGCCAACGCAAATCCCAAAAGGTTCATCAGGATAATGTCATCCACGCGTTCGTAGAGGTCCTCATTTGAGGTGGACATATGCAGCGCCTGGTTTGTGCCGTCAATGGGAAGGACGAAACCGGTGTACCAGCCATTGTCATAAAGCATGACACCGCCGGCCTCCTTCAGTTTGGCCCCTTTTTCAAACAATGAATTTTGCTGTGTCAGGTCGATAAAAGAAAATGTCATATGGTTTCGGTTCAGCGGTTCTGCCAACGCGGCGAGATCGTACAGAATCAAATCGTAACCGTAAATCATTCCGCCTGTCATCAGCGGCACTGCCACAAACAGCCCCGGCGTTTCACGACCTGTCAAAAATACCGTCTGAATATGGCTTGAATTGTAGTCGTTTCGCTGGCTCAAGAGAGCAGGAAGATATTCGCTGCCGATAGTCGCGTTCACACTCCCGAACAACAGCCTGGCTCCGGCGATTAAATGGGGCTGTTTTGAGGCTTCGTACAGGAAACCATCGGCGCTGATCTTTTTGAGCTCGTCCAAGGTCAGCTTGCCGTTCAAATAGTCATCCAGAGGTGTGTGCTCAATCAGTGCATGAGAAAAATTGTTGGCGTTTTCATGGCTGCGCAATATGAATTGATCCACAGTGCTGACTGACGCCTTGGAAATCAGGACATAATTCTCCAGTGTCATTTTTTCGAGAGCCGACCGATAAGGCTGAAACAGAGTGACATAAGTAATCAGGACAATAAGAACAAGTAAGATCCATGTCCATACTTTGAATCGCCGAATGAAAGGATTGGATTTAATCATAGGCAAAAGTCTCCAATTTGGGGTGTAATTCTTGTCGCGATTTCAACAAATAGGATATAGAATTATTGTGTGTTTTCTATGAAGACATCCATTTCCAACTGAATATTTCGTGACGCAATAAAGTGTTCAGCCTCCGGGGCGGGCAGCGGTCTGCAGAAATAATAGCCTTGGGCCAGGTCGCAGCCCTGCTTCAGCAGATACTGAAGCTGTGACTCGGTTTCGACGCCCTCTGCCAGAACCCTGAGTCCAAGACGGTGTGAAAGGTCAATGATGGCGCTGAGTAAATGAAGGTCTGCCGTTTCCTCTGTAATCTGACTGATAAATTCCCGGTCGATTTTCACAGTATCAATGGGAAGCTTATTTAAATAAGTTAATGAGGAGTAACCTGAACCGAAGTCGTCAAGTGCTATGGAAAATCCGATCTCCTTCAACTGATCCAGGATCTTGAAACTTTTGTCCATATCCTCAATTATTGCAGTTTCCGTGATTTCCAGATCAAATTCTTCCGGCATAATATTGTAAACTTTCATGTAGCGTTCCAGGGTTTCTGAGATATGGTTGTTGGTCAGGCATTTTCCGGAGAGGTTGATGGACATAGTGAGTGAACTGAAACCAAGGTGGTTCCAGTCGTCTTTTTGCTTTGCGGCCGTTTTGATGACCCACTCGCTGATGCCTGTTATGAAACCGTGCTGTTCAGCAAAAGGGATGAAACTCATAGGGGAGACGGGGTGCCCTTCGGCGTCCTTCAAACGGATTAAAGCTTCAACACCTGAGACTGTCATAGTGCTCAGTTCAATAATTGGCTGATAAACCAGAGAAAACTGATTCTGATCCAGTGCGGTTCTGAGGAGGCTGCTCATATGAATGGTGTTCAGAATATTATCGCGCATCTCATCCCTGAAGAGGACGCATTTGCCTCGGGCGTGTTCTTTAGCGTGGAACAATGCGGTATCGGCATTGATTTCCAGGGTGTTCAGGTCACAGCCGTGGGTTGGATAGACCGCCATACCCATGGTGACTGAAACAAAGAATTCCTGTTCGTGACAAGTCCATTTGAATTTCAGCAGATCAGCAGCAACCTGCATTTTATCTGCCATAGTCGCTGTGTCATCCTCAGACACCAGCATGATGGCAAATTCATCTCCGCCAATCCGTGAGACCAAATCAGGTTCGTTAAACATGCCCCTGAGTTTTTCGGCAAAGAGCTGAAGCAGCTGATCCCCTGCTTCTACCCCAACGCTGTCGTTGATGTGTTTGAAATCCACCAAGTCCATGTAGACAATGGCGATCTGCTTGTGCTGATTCACGGCGTCATCCAGGTGCTGCTGGACCTGGAGCCTGAAGTAGCTGCGATTGGGAAGTCGTGTGAGGGTATCGTGATAAGCCATCTCGTGAAGCTGATCCAGCATGATTCGATTCTCCGTATCATCAAGACCTACACTCAACAAATACTTGAGTTCGCCCTGCTGATCCCTGATCACACTGCTATGCCATAGTATGTCTGCTCTTCTGCCGCTTTTGCACACAATGGTGACATCGACATGCTCAGTTCTTTCTCCGCTGAGGATGGCTTTCATGAGGCAAGCATTTTGTTCGAGATCTTCGGAAGGGCTGAGGAGCTCCAGAACATGGCGGCCGATGGCTTCTTCTTCAGAATAGCCGGTGATCAGCGCTGCCATGGGATTGAAGCGGACAATGCTGCCTTTTGGATCCATCATCAGGATCATGACCGGCGCTCTGAGCAGGATGCTCCCCAGTAATTCTTTCTCCTGATGCATGGCGTCGCTCATCAGTACACTATCTGTAATATCTGTGTGTGAGCCGGCAATCTTTTTGGCCTTTCCCGTTTCATCCCTGAAGGCGACTGCCCGGCTGTGGATCCATCTGGTTTCCCCGGTATCCGAACAGACGCGGTATGTGTTCTCGTACAAGTTATTGGTGCTTTTGATGAAGCTGTGAAGTGCGTTCTGGGTAATATCCCGATCCTCAGGATGCAGAAGCGCAATCCAGTCATCAACATTATTGGTCAGCGGCTGCTCAGACAAGTGATATTGAGGCTTTGACAGGATCGAGGAATGATAGTGATTTGTTTCTAGATCCCATTCCCATAAGGCGTCATTGGAACCTTCCAAGGTAAGCTGATACCTCTGATCACTGTTTTCAAGTGCGGTTTTTTGATGCGCCAGAATCTCGTGCTGCCGCTCCAGGATGGTGGTGATTTCCTCAAGCTGCTGGTCGTAGGCGGTCAGCAGCTTTGTCTCATCGTAAATATGGGTGATGGCGCTTGAAAACAGTTTTATTCTTTTGAGGATTATCGCGTAGAAGACACCGCCGGACACGATAACGTAGAACCACCCTTTATAAAGCTGAAAATCTTTAAGCTGTTCCGGATCCTGAATGACAAGAGAAAGGATATAATCTGAAAACAAAATCCAGATTATGCCGATCCCCAAATACTTTAGAATAATTCCCAGGGTTTCTTTGACGGGGTTTAGATTTTTACGCGCCGCGATCATTTCCTCGCTGCGCGCTTCAATTTCACAAATACGATTTTTCAGCCAGTCAATTTTATTATATAGCATAGCTTCAACTCCGGTTTCTCAGGATGGGGCCATCTGCAAAGAGTGGATGGACCGGTTGAAGGAAGTTGGCAATGGTTCGTTTTCTGGTACAAAGTAACAATGATTACAGATAGTAATATTCTATTTCAAAAAAATTTTTATCGCAACAAATTATTCGACAAATTCTGAGACCATAATGAACAAATATCCGGAATTATAAAGAATTATACATAAGCGGGGGTATTTCTGCCGAACACATTTCTTACATCTTAATTGGGAAGTCCTAAGGTTAACTTAAATGCGTGTTTTGAGCTGTCCGGGGTATAGAAAGAAATGTTTTCTGAGAGATTGCGTTAGTCATACCCAGAAAGGAAAATAATTATGTCAACTCATAGTGACAGCCAAAGGGCGTGGATCCGGGAGACGGCCGTCTTTTTGACCAGCCAGATGTTTACGTTGTTTGGTTCTTCGTTGGTACAATATGCGATTCTATGGTACATCACCCTGGAGACCAAGTCGGGCTTGATGGTGACCATCTCTGCCATCAGCGGATTTTTGCCAGCCTTTATATTGTCTCCATTTGCAGGCGTTTGGGCAGACCGGTATGATCGAAAGAAGCTGATCATCCTGTCGGATATTGGGATTGCAGCCGCGACGCTGGTGCTGGCCTTTTTTCTGATGGCAGGGTTTGAAGCGCTTTGGCTCATGTTTGTACTGTCCGCTGTGCGTTCAGTGGGCAGCGGGATTCAGACGCCGGCGGTGAATGCGCTGCTGCCTCAGCTGGTGCCCCAGGAGAAATTGACAAGAGTCAATGGCATCAATTACAGTTTGCAGTCGGGATTAATGCTGGTCGCGCCGGTGGCGAGCGGTGCGCTCATGAGTATGACCAGTCTGCAGAATCTTCTTTTTATTGATATTGTAACGGCGGGTGTTGCCGTTGCGATTCTCATGCTCTTTCTCCATGTGAAGCCTCACAAAAAAGCGCTTCAAAAGCAGGAGTCTGGGTATTTTGAGGATTTGAAGCTGGGGTTCACGTATATTCGCCAGCATCGATTCATTCTTCACTTTTTCGTGTTTTACGCAATTATAATGTTTCTGATTGCACCTTCTGCTTTTTTGACACCGCTACAGGTCACACGGACTTTTAGCGGCACCTATTGGCATCTGACGGTAATTGAGGTGGTGTTCTTCGTAGGTATGCTCGCAGGCGGAGGAATCATGGCGGCCTGGGGCGGCATGAAGAATAGAATTCATACAATTGCTTTGTCCGGTGGCATTATTGGCTTTGGCACGCTCGCTCTGGGTGTGGTGCCGACCTTTTGGGGATACGCGCTGTTTCTCGCTTTGATAGGCGTTTCAATACCTGCTTATAACACCCCGTCTATGGTCTTGATCCAGGAAACCGTTGAGGAAAATTATATGGGAAGAGTCTTTGGCGTCATGAGCATGCTGTCCAGCGCAATGATGCCGCTCGGCATGATGTTTTTTGGACCGGTTTCTGACCGGATTTCCATTGAATGGATCATGATTGTGACGGGTGCTCTGGTTGTGCTGCTCAGCGCTTGTATGATTCTGGACCGGATTTTGGTGGCGGCGGGCAATCCGAAGGTGCCTGCGGCATCGAGTCAGGATGAGTCTGTGGCAGTGGCTGCAGAGTCGCAAGATGGAGGATCAGAATCAGAAGAACGCTAACGTCTATACTTTAGCATAGTCTGAGAGGGTTGAATTGCTTAAGTAGTGCTTAAGTTGTGTGAAGGGGTTGAGATTCAGGGTCAGCCTTGACACTGAGGCTCATGAGGTGATAAACTTTGTGACGGTCATTGACTGGCCTTTTAAACCCCTGAAAGGAAGTGAAAGCACTATGGCTTTGCCTAATTGTCCAAAATGCAGTTCAGAATATACTTACGAAAGTGATCAGATGGTTGTCTGCCCGGAATGCGGCCACGAATGGAGTATGAATGCTTCAGCTGCTGAGGCAGTCAATGAGGTTTTTGAAGTACGGGATGCCAATGGCAATGTGTTGTCTGATGGTGACACCGTCTCCATCATTAAGGATCTGAAAGTAAAAGGCAGCTCGTCTGCGCTTAAGATGGGCACTAAAGTCAAGAATATCCGCTTGGTGGAAGGCGATCACAACATCGACTGTAAAATAGATGGCTTCGGCGCTATGAATCTCAAATCGGAGTTCGTTAAGAAAATATAGAGCACTTGAGTGAAACTCGGTGTTGAAACTCGGTGTCAGACACCGAGTTTCAAAAAGAAGTGGAACTCGGTGTCTGACACCGAGTTTCCTTGCGAAAGGGTGTCATTTTGTGAAAAGTTTTAGAGAAACCTCACCTGGAGTTCTGCTTTGTTTGATCATTGCCATGCCGGCATGGTTTCTGGGCAAAGTGTTTCCTGTGGTGGGGAGCCCTGTCTTTGGAATCCTTGCAGGGATGATGCTGTCACTGTTTTTTCCTAATTTATCAGGATTAAAGTGGCGTTTCGGAGGTCTTGAGAAGGGCATAAAAATGACTTCCAAGAAGGTGCTGCAGCTGTCAATCATTCTGTTAGGCTTCGGCATGAATTTATTCCATGTCTTTAAGGTCGGCAGCCAGTCCATCATGGTGATTCTGGTGACTTTAGCAGCGTCCTTTGTGACGGCCTATCTTGTGGGAAAATCCTTGAGTCTGGACGGCAAAGTGACAACACTGATTGGTGTTGGAACGTCCATTTGCGGCGGCTCCGCGATTGCAGCGACGGCACCGGTGATCGAGGCGAGTGACGAAGAGGTCGCCCATGCGATCTCTACCATATTTCTTTTTAACGTCCTGGCAGTATTTATATTTCCAACTTTAGGGCGACTGCTGGGTCTCAGCGATATGGGCTTTGGCATGTGGGCAGGCACTGCCATCAATGACACGTCCTCCGTCGTTGCGGCGGGGACGGCTTGGAGCAGTGCGGCTGGCAATGATACAGCTTTGGCGTTTGCTACAATTGTAAAGCTGACCCGTACTCTGATGATTGTGCCCATCACTTTGTTTCTCGCCATTTACACTGCCCGAAAGAAATCTCTTTTAGATGGAACTGGTGAGGGAGGAAATGAACTTTCTGAAACTGAGAATTTTAATTTTGTAAAAGTGTTTCCGTGGTTTGTCATTGGTTTTTTGGCAGCGGCTGTAGTGAATACGATTTTTGAGCTTGGAGCACTGTCTACGGTTTTGGTGACTGTAGGTAAGTTTCTGATCGTTATGGCTATGGCAGCCATTGGACTCAATACGAAGATCAAGAAGCTTTTGACTCAAGGGCTGAAGCCTGTGGTCCTGGGAATTTGCTGCTGGATTGCGGTCGCGGGAGCTTCTCTATTGGTACAGAGTGTCATTCAGATGTGGTAATGGTTGGTAATGGTGGTGGGTAGGGGAACTATCGGCTACATTTTTGAATTTTTTGGGTCTTCTGATTTTAAAAATGGATAAGTTGTGCCATCCTGTGGTATGATAGGGCTGAAACGTCACTGTGACGGATTTTGACGGCAGCTCGTACTTTGGGCAGCGCAAATAAACATGAGGTGGGCAAATGAAAACAGAAAAGAGCGAAAGTTCGGTCAGAACGCTTTCCAGAGCGCTATCCATTTTAAAGGCATTCACCTGGGAAGCGCGGGAGATGAATTTGACGGAGATCTCCGAAAAAATTTCACTGGCGAAGTCGACGACGCTTCGGCTGCTCACGGCGCTGGAAGAAGAAGGGTTCATTTATAAGAATCCAAAGACCAACCACTATAAATTGGGATTCGATCTCTATTATCTTGGACTGATTGCCAAGGAAAGCATGGACATTCGAAGCGTCAGCCGGCCGCACATGGAGAACATCACGCACCAGACGAGAGAGACAACGAACCTTTATTTGCTGGACTATCACGACCGCGTCTGCTTTGAGCAGGTGGAGAGCCCTATGGCTATCAAGCGCACCGTACGTATTGGCGAGAGATTCCCAATTTGGGCGGGTGCGACGGGGCGGTCGATTCTGGCGTTCATGGATCGTTCCGTCTGGGTGGAAATGACCAAAGAACTGGTGAAGCTGACGGAATATACAGTGGCTGACCCGGAGGCGTTCATACAGGAGCTTGAAAAAATCAGGCAGCAGGGTTACGCGGTGAGCGTTGGCGAAAAGGATTACGAAGTGGGCTGCGTCGCGGCGCCAATTTTTGATTCGACACAAAAGGTCATTGGCTGCCTGTCCGTGTCAGGTCCGAAGTTTAGATTTCCGGAAGATACGGATCTTTTCGCGAAATTGATAACAGATGCAGCAGATAAGATTTCCAGGAAACTGGGGTATCATACAAGGTCGAATGGACAAATTGAGTAACGTTAAATAATAATAATTGCTTAAGAATAAGCGGCTCCAAGCAGAAGAGAAAGATTCTCTATTGCTTGGAGCCGCTTTTGGGTTTTTGTGCGAGATGAAACTGGGTGTCTGACACCGAGTTTCATCCCTTCTTCCCGAACAAGCGCCCAACAATTTTAGCCAATACAGACTTCTCTTTCTCCGGAGTGGAAACTGCCTGAGGCTTTGGTGGGACCGGAGCGCTCGGTGCTGCAGCAGGGCTGGTCGCTTTTGTCTTTGGCTCTTGATGGTGAGGGTGATACTGGTTTGGGTTGCCTTGGCGGCCGGACCCGGTGTAAGGCTTCTTTTTTGGGTGAGCGTTCTCGTGGGTCGATTTTTGGTGGTTGTCAAAGCTTGGCTCGCGGGTTTCGTAGCGGAAGCCGGTTTCGCGACCATCGGCAGGTCTGCTCTTTTTAGGCTCTGACTTTTTCTCACTTTGTGGTCTGGTCTTTCCTTGGGCTGGCTTCCCTTGAGCTGACTTTTCTTGAGCTGGCTTCTCCGCACCGGGACGTCTTGGTGACCGGCTGCCCCTGGCTTTTAGGGTTGGATCCGCAGGCGGAGAGAATGGCACCGATTTCGTCTTTTTCCAGATCGCAGCTGCATCCTTCTCAGCGTTCACTTCTGCGTCTGTAGGGAGATCCGCCTCGGAGATCATGGCGTTGATATGCTCTTCGATTTCATACAGGGTCATCACGTCATCCCCTGTAACCAGGGAAATGGCGCGGCCTGTGTTGCCGGCTCTGCCCGTGCGGCCGATTCTATGGACATAGCTGTCTTTGTCCTCCGGGACATCATAATTGATGACCAAAGAGAGATCATCAATATGAATGCCACGAGCCGCAACGTCTGTAGCGACCAATAGGTGGAAGTCGCTCTTCTTAAATTTTTCTATGGTGGATTGCCGTTTGCTCTGTGGGATTTCGCCGTGGAGGGCCATGGACGCGTAGCCTTGGCGTTGGAGGAAACTCTGAACCTGATCCACCGCATGGCGTGTATTGCAGAAGATCATGCAGCTGTCAGGCCGGTTGATTTGGAGAAGCCTATCCAGCTGAGTGCGCTTTTCGTTGCGCTCCACGCGGTAATAGGATTGCTCGATCAGATCAACCGTTTTTGTCTCGGATTCGATCTCAATGGTCGTCGGGGTCTTCATGTAAGCTTTGCACATGCGGCGCACTTCTTCCGGCATGGTCGCGGAGAAGAGCAGAGTGACACGATCCTTAGGCAGTTTTTTAATAATCCGAACCACCTGATCAATAAAGCCCATGTCCAGCATGCGATCCGCTTCATCAATGACAAGGAACTTTACTTTATCCAGCTTGAGCTGGCCTCTTTGAATGTGATCGTATACCCGGCCCGGCGTACCCGTGACAATCTCCGGAAACTTGCTGAGGGCCTTGATCTCAACGTTGATGTTGTGCTGGCCATAGATGGCGGTCGTCTTGTGGCTCAGGTGCTTGGCCATTTGCATGATATCGTGATCCACCTGGATGGCCAGCTCTCGGGTAGGTGTGAGAATCAGCGCCTGGGTAGCGCTGGTGTCGGGCGTCGTCAACTGCAAAATTGGCATGCCAAAAGCAGCGGTTTTGCCGCTGCCGGTCTTAGAAATAATAATTAAGTCCTCCTGATTGAGGATCTTTGGTACCGCTTTGATTTGAACCTCTGTAGGGGTCTCAAAGCCCATCTCGTCTATAGCGGTCAGAATAGGGGCTTCAATGCCAAGATCTTTAAATTGCGTCATGCTGGGAACCTCATTTCCGTTAATGTGTAGTCTTATTATAACATGCTTCAGCGAAATGTCCTATTTCAAGCCTTGTCGGCAGCTTCAAGAGTTTCCGCAAGCTCTGTCCATTCCTCAAGCAATGTATGATGATGCGCTTTAAGCGCAGCAAGCTCAGAACTAAGCGCTGTCAGCTTTTCGAAGTCACTTGCATGCGCCTTTAGGGCCTCCTCTATAAGGGTGAGCCGGTCTTCAGCCAACGCAATTTCCGCTTCAATCTTTTGCAGCCGCAGTTTCTCTTTTTGGTAGGTTTTGGGACGGTCCTTTCGATTTTGGCTGGAGGCTGCCGCGTCTTTCTCAGAAGCGTTGACACTTTTTTCGGGCATGGTGTTCGACTCGAGCTGATGAACCCGCGACCTCGCGATTAAATAATCCTCATACCCCCCGTCAATCCGCTCCAGGGTCTGATCATGCAGCCAGACCATCCCAGTAGCAATCATTTCAATCAGATAGCGGTCATGGGAGATCATCAGCAAAGTCCCATTAAAATCCGACAGCATGGCTTCCAACTGCTCCCGTGAGGGGATATCCATGTGATTGGTCGGTTCGTCGAGAAGCAGCAGCGTCGATTGGGATTTCGAAATCTGAATGAGCTTCAGCCGGCTGCGCTCGCCCCCAGACAGCGTTGAAAGCCGTCTGAAAACCTCCTGATCCCGGAATCCGTAATGGGCCAGCAGATTTCTGGCCTCACCGCTGCTTAGAGAAAGCGTTTGAATACACCAGTCGTGCAGACTGAGGTCCGCATCTTCAAATTCAATATCTTGAGGGATGTAGCCGATGGTCGCAGATACCCCAACCCTGACCGAACCATCAAGAGCCTCGCATTGTCCCAGAATCGATTTGAACAGCGTCGTTTTTCCTGCGCCGTTTTTACCGATCAGGCAAAGGCGCTCGCCTCGAAAAAGACTTAAATAGCCATGCTCAAGCAAGGTCATGCCAGGGTATCCCAGCTTCAGATTCTCAAGTGTGATCAGCTGTTTTGATGACTTGGAGGTACTGTCCAGGCTGAGCTTATAGTTCAGCTGGCCGTGATCTGGCGGAAGGACCTTATCCATTTTATCAAGGCGCGCTTTAAACTGGTTGGCTTTCTTGAAGAATTTTTCGTTATCACCCATGGTGCCCCATAATTCGAAGCGCTTTATGGCCGCTTCAATGGCTTTAATTTTCTTTTGCTGGAGCAGATACTGCTGAAGCTGAAGCTCATTTTGTTTTTCCTTCTCAATGGCATACCAGGAATAGTTGCCTTCATAGTGGCGTACAAAACCCTGATCAAGCTCCAGGATGGACTGGGCGACCAGATCAAGGAAATAGCGGTCATGGGAGATCATGATGACCGTGCCGTCGTATAGGTTGAGATAGCGCTCAAGCCACTCCAGCATATCGCTGTCCAGGTGGTTGGTGGGTTCGTCAAGAAGCAGAACGTCCGGCGCCTTGAGGAGTAATCGTCCAAATAGGGTTCTGGTCTTTTCGCCGCCGGACAAGGACTCAAAGGGTTGATTAAGAAGCGGCACCAGCTTCAAGGCCTGGCAGATCTCGTTCAGTTTGACTTCGGTCGTGTAGCCGCCCAGTGTTTCGAAAAGCGTCAGCTTTTCCCCGTAGCTTTTCAGCAATGAAGTGTTCTGAGGCTCCCCGGACATTCTGAGCTCAAGTTCAGAGAGCGACGCTCTCAGTTCATGAAGTTCTGAGAAGCCTTCCTCCAATAAGTTTTTGACGGTTAGTCCCGGTCTATGGTCAGGCAATTGTTCCAGAAACCCGAGGCGCAGACCTTTACGAAGGTTCACTTGGCCTGCATCCGGCAGCTCATCCTTCATCATAAGTTTGAAAAGTGTCGTTTTTCCTGCGCCGTTACGGCCAATTAAGCCAATTTTTGAGCCGGAGATCACGTCGAAGGAGACAGATTCAAGGATAGGTTTCTGATAATATGTTTTTTTGACTTGAAAGAAAGAAATATCTATCATGCTGTGGATGCCCCTTTCGGAGTTGGGTGGCATAGAGTCGATAAACTTAGAGCGAATAGATTCTGTCCAGCTTTATGGCTAGAGACAGCTGTTCATAGAAGCTTCCTTCAGCGTCCTCCATATGAAGCAGGCTTTTTATTTTTCCGATACGATAGCGAATGGTATTCTTATGCATAAAAAGGGACTCTGCCGTTTCAGGGATTTTACCGTCCTGCTCAACAAAAGCTTGAGCCGTTTCATAGAGCTGTGTATTGTATCGTTCATCATAGTCTTTGATGGGCTGAAGAACCCGGCTATAAAATTGACGCATCCAGAGCTCCTGGTGGTAAGGCATCAGAATGCTGTAAATGCCAATGTCACTGAAAGCGCAGAGGCTTTCATGGATGAGCGCGCTGGCCTTTTGTGCGTACAGGCTCTCGTTAATGGCTCGCCCCAAATCACTGAGGTCGCCATGGGCGCCGCTTATGCCAGTCTCGTATTGTTCTGACGGGATCCCGAGCTTTGAAAAAACTTGAAGAGAGGAGGCTTTTAGTTTGGTTTCCTCAAGGGCTAGGTCAAAAGTCAAAATCAGGAGAAGTCCTTGACGATACCGCATAATGCTGTTTTGAATCTCCAGGCCGCGGTGCTTTTTGATCTCATCCAAAAGTTTCATAGAGCCTTGGGGATTAAAGAGCTTCTTTTCGCGTAAATAAAGGACGAAAAAGTACTCTCTAAAGCTGGTGTTAATTTCGAGCGCGATCTCTCTGACAGTGGCTTTATTTAGACTTAGACGTACTAAAGCATCCACTTTGGCTTCGAGCAAAGCATCGTTGTCAACGGATCTGAGTTTATCCGTCAACTCAGTGATGATGTCTTCAAAGTAAACGGTATTATCAAAAATAAAGATGGGAAAGCTGTGTTCGTTGGCATACGCCAGAACCTCCTGAGGCAGTGTGTTGTAATAGATGTTTTTAATGGCCAGGCCGCTGACGCCGTCCTCAATAAGGCTGGCGACAGCGGAAAGGATCCGCTCAGGGTGGTCTTTGGCGAACAGCAGGCTGCTGATGACGAATTCACCTGGAATAAATTGTCCATGGATATTCGAAATAAACTCATAGTCGAGAATTCCGATTTTCTCAACCTGGCGGTCGAGGCCGGAATGGCCCACAATGAGTTTGAAATTTTTAAAGGTACTCAGCTTAGTGGCTTCCAGAACCGTGATAGACATGAACCTCACCTCTATCAAATTATAACTCATTAATTCGAAATGCGTAGTGACTTATACAAATTTTATTTCGAATCATTGTAAAAAGTACAAAGAGAGGTTTGTTATAATAAATCGAGATCATTAATTTTAGCAACTTATTTAATTAGCCTTTGAGCAAGGTTAAGGGGATGAATCCATGGCTTTAAAAGAGAATCAAACTGACTCAGCTTTGAACAATCAGGGGCGTGAAGAGGTCGAAAAGGACGACGCTAAACAACCGTCAGATTACCCTAAAAAGACACGGCTGCTAGCTGGACTTGGCCTTATGACCACAGCGTTGATGTGGGGTTCGACGTTCCCTGCGGGGAAATACGCACTGGAATTTATGAGTCCCTTTTATCTTATGGGATTTAGATTTTTATTCGCCTTTGTGCTTATGGCCATAGTCATCCACAAGAAACTGTTTTCAACGAAACTGAAAGACATGAGAGGCGGCCTGATCGCTGGCGTAATGCTTTCAATGGGATATGTGCTGCAAATTTATGGTCTTCAGTTCACTACGGCAAGTAAACAATCCTTTTTGGCCAGTGCCTATGTGGTCATAGTACCATTTTTGACCTGGGCGGTATTCAAAAGGAATCCGTCTCTTAAAGCTTACATAGGTGCAGCAGTATGCTTTTGGGGCATTGGCATGCTCTCGCTGAATGAAAACCTAAGCATCAGTCTTGGGGACAGCATCACGCTGCTCAGCTCTGTGTTTTATGGCGCTCATATCGTTGTGACGGGATTTTTTGCCCATAAGGAAGATGCGGCGGTCTTTACGGCAGTCCAGTTTGGCGTTGGTGCTGTCCTGGCCATGATTCTTGGCCTGCTTTTTAGTCCCGCGCCTCAGGTGTTTAATCTGGGATGCTGGCAGTGCTGCATTTGGCGGTCTTTGGCTCCATAGTGGCCTACTACCTTCAGACAGTGTGTCAAAAGTATTTGAAGCCGTCTGTAACGTCCATCATTCTGAGTATGGAGGCGGTGTTTGGAAGCCTGCTTTCAGTAGTTCTGCTGGGGGATTCCTTTACGACGAAGATGGCGATTGGCGCGGCGGCCATATTGGGAGCCATCTGGATCAGTGAGTCTTAGCGGCTGGGTTTGGGAAAGGTGACCATCGGCAGATGTTTGGTCTTTAGTCTTTATGGGAAAGAATAGAGTGAAGACGAGAACAGAAAAGTGGTGGTGGCGGTGCTGACAATAGAGGAAATGGAAGAGATTCTGAACGAGGTCGCCGAGGGGCTGCCGGAGGTGTTTTACAAGGAGCTGAATGGCGGGATTTTGCTGCTGCCGGAAAGTCGGATGCATCCGAAAAGCATTGGGGATGACCTGTTTATCATGGGCGAATACCACCGGGGCGGCAGTCAGGGGCGGTATATTGTAATCTACTATGGCTCGTTCGCGCAGGTTTATGGGCATGCGGACCGCAGTGTGATCAAGCGGCGGCTTGAGGAGACGCTGAAGCATGAGTTTACGCATCACCTGGAGTCGCTGGCGGGGGAGCGCGGGCTGGAGAAACAGGACGAGCGGGACATGAACCGTTATCTGAGCCGGAAGGTTCGGCGGACGTGAGACGTCTTAGGAGGATATTCGTTCATGTGGGGGATTCAAAAACCAAAAAAGACAGGCACTTGCAGGAGGGGATTACGCGCTGAAACTTCCCTGCAAGGCCTGTCTTTTTTATATGTTCAATCTTTTAATAAAAGGGGGAGGGCGGGTTTTTTATTATTTTGCGCACACGTCGTGCTGAGCACACGCGGAGACGCCGCGGTCCATGGTTTTAGCGCACTCTGCGACGCTGAGGCCGCCTTTGGTTGTGGCCATATTGGAGACCGCGTTGGCAGCAAATGCCTGGGAACCTGAAGTGATGAGCAGTAAAGAAAGGATGCTTGCAGCAATTGTCTTTTTCATTTTGAATTGTCCTCCTAAAGGATTAATTTGTTTTTAGTTTGGTTTGGGTTGTTTGTGACCCTGAGGACAGTATGCCATGGAGTTGTGGAGAAATTATGGGGAGGGAAAATTTTTTGGTGACGCGGACGGTTTTCAACCTGGTGTCAGACACCAGCCTCAACTTGGTGTCTGACACCGAAATATATTTGTAACATTCCAGTGAAGGTATAAAGTGTTATTCTATGAATAACTTAGAGTCTGGAGGTCACCCCAATGAAGAAGTTCATCATTCTGTTCAGTCTGATCCTGGCACTGACGGCAATTCTTCCGTCTGCCGCCAACCGTTCCTATGCCACAGAAGCAGGGGTCACTCTTCCGACCTTCAAAGTCACTCTGAATGGGGTCGGCTTTGAGTCGACAAGCGCCAAATACCCACTGGTACTCTATAAAAGCATCACTTATTTCCCCATGACCTGGAATTTGTCACGTTCACTTGGTCTCACCCTGAAATTCTCGTCTGAAGCTGGGCTCGACATTCAAAAAGCCGCCAGCCAGGATACCGTCAAACAGGATACCACTGGCAGCAACAGGCTGAACACCACGTATTCCGCAAAAATTGTCACTTACCCCGTCATAGTTGGCGGTCAGCGCATAGACAATGCCAAGGAGCCATATCCAATCCTCAATTTCCGGGATATCACCTATTTCCCGCTGACATGGCGGTTTGCAAAGGAAATGTTTGGCTGGGACTATCAATACAGCCAGGCGGGTGGATTAGTCATCAATTCGGGCGTGCTCAATGCCAGCGTACCGGCGCAGGGGCTGGTTTCGGGACCATCGGCAGAACCTGTACTTCCTTCTGGCCAAGCGCCAGCCACAGCACCTGCATCGGTTTCGAGCGGCATGACCTTCACTGAAAAAACCATAAAGGTCGGTACCAAATCCATCCCCGTCAGTGTCGTCACCGTGGACCTGAAAAGCGCCAAACTGAAGGCCAGAGCTGTCCTCGCCGGGTCGCGGGTCGGGGAAACCAACACGCTGGAAGCGGCAGCCAAACGTGAAAACGCCGTCTTCGCCATCAACGGCACCTTCTTTGACGCCTACAACGGCTACGGCACGCCAAGCAACACTCTGGTCGTAGGCGGCAGGCTGCTGACCACGGGCGGACACTACGGCTCTCTTGGCATCTCCGGGACTGAAGCCCGAATTGACCGGGTGTCCTCGACGGTAAATGGCGAAAACACCGGCGGCGTCTTCGACAAGGTCTCCTGGTACAGCGGTGCCTGGAAGGGCTTTTCTCTCAATACGCCGCAGATCCACGCCACGGATCAGCGCATCGTGATCTTCGACAAGCAGTATAAAAGCCAGATCGCGCTGAATACAAGCTTTGCAGGCACAGTCTTCACTGTCAGCGGCGGACTCATTTCGAAGGCCAAACCATGGGCTGGCACCCTGTCGAACACCGCAGATTACACCGTTGTGTTTCCGGCGGCCCACAGCTACCCCGGCAAGGACACGAACCTCCTGGCCGCTACCGGTGCGCTGATTAACCAAAACGCCGGCTTTGTTTACACCTCTTACGCCAAATTTGCGGAAGGCAGCCGCTTTGGGATGCAGCCTGGGCTAACCTCCGAGCTTGGCGGGGATTTCTGGGCCAAAGCAGATTCCGTGGTGGGGGCCGGTCCGCTGCTGGTGCGGGATGGCGTGAAAGCTATTGATTTGGGCAAAGAGGCCTTCTACGAGGCAAAGATAACGACGAATTCAGCCGCCCGCAGTGCCGTAGGAATTTCTGCCGATGGTCGCCTGATCTTCATCACCACCTCCGCCACCCTCCACGAGTTGGCGGACATTATGATCCAGCTCGGCGCTAAAACCGCGACGAACCTGGACGGCGGGGCCTCGAGCGGTATGTATTACAACGGAAAAATGATTCGGACACCTGGCCGGGCGATCAGTAATGCCATTGTGATAGTGGAGAATTGAATTGGATTTGAAACTCGGTGTCAGACACCGAGTTTCAACTTCATAATAAGCAGAGGGGATGAAGTCGGTGTCAGACACCAGCTTCATCCCCTCTGCTTACAAATGGTTTTATGATATTCAAGCCTCAGGAATGGGTATAGGATTTTCAGGAAAGGAAGTGTTTGGCATGGAAGGCCAAAGTCTTATAGTTTATTATTCATGGACGGGCAATACGGCGTCCGTCGCCCAGGAGCTCCACGCTCAGACTGGATTTGCGCTTGAACGAATTGAAGAAGCGAAACCTAGACCTTTTGGCAGTATTCCAATGGCAGCCATGGGCGCGTGGTTTCATTTTAAAAGCGATATAAAGCCTCTTTCCATATCATTGGAGACCTATGACAATCTTTTTCTTGGCATTCAGGTTTGGGCAGGCAACACGACACCGGCCATCAATGCCTTTCTGAAGCGTGAAAATTTTAAAAACAAAAAAGTATGGCTGTTTATGACCATGGCTGACAATGTGCCATCGCAAAAGGTCATGGATTCTGTGCGAAAGCGTATAGAACAAAAGGGGGGCGTGGTGGTGGAGACCATTGGCTTCACCTCGAAGATGTTGGCGACTCTGGGAGATGAGGAGCGTGCGAATCAGGTGTTATCCCCCGAAATGTTCCAGGAAGACCTCGCAGCATGGCTGAGAAAGAGCCAGATCATCAAATAAGCGGACAGGAGAACAACTATGCAAAAGCCCAAGGACTATGTCGATTATACTTATACACAGAACCGGGATCTGTCCTGGCTGAAATTTAATGAACGGGTCTTGAACGAGGCTAATGATCCAGCCGTTCCCATAATGGAGCGGCTAAAATTCGTGTCCATTTTTTCCAGCAACCTGGATGAATTTTTCATGATCCGTGTGGGGAGCCTGCTTGACTTGTCCATGCTCCAAAAGACAATGATTGACAACAAGTCTGGCATGACGCCGGCAGAACAGCTGAAGGCAATTTATAAAGCCGTCAAGCCGCTGTATGCGCACAGGGACAAAACGAATCAAAATGTTGAGATGTTTCTGGCGCAATACGAGATCGAACGGCTGAAGGTGGCAGAACTTGAAGGCAAGGACAGGAAGGTGATCCAAACTTATTTCAAAACCCAGGTGATGCCAGTACTGTCACCTCAGGTGATCAGCCCTCACCATCCGTTCCCACATCTTGAGAATAAGGCGCTGACCATTGCAGTGATGCTGAAATCCAAAGAGGTAACGCAATACGGTCTGATCCCCGTACCCAGGTCATTGCCAAGAGTGGTGTATCTGCCGGGTAAATCACTTCGTTATATTCTGATTGAAGACCTGATCCTCCAATACGCCCCAGATGTCTTTGAAATGTACGAGATCCTAGAAAAAACGGTGATCAGCGTCACTCGAAACGCGGATATCCAACCGGATGACGAGGCTTTTGAAGTGGATGAAAATTTCAGAAGCCACATGAAGAAAATCGTGAAGCTCAGGGCCAGGCTAGCCCCGGTCCGCCTGGAACTGCAAAACAAGCTGAGCGTTGAATTCTCAAGCTTTTTATGCAGCCGTTTGAATTTTGACCTTACCCAGGTTTACTACAGCAAAACGCCGCTTGATATGACCTATGTTTTTGAACTGGAAAGCCGTCTGACAGCGGTAGCGCGGCACCATCTCACCTACCAGCCCTTTGAGCCTCAGAACAGCGCTGATATCAATCCGTACGAAAGTATAATCCGACAAATCATGAAAAAGGATTTGCTGCTCCACTACCCTTATGACGCCATGGATCCCGTTTTAAATCTAATCCGCGAGGCTTCCGCTGATCCTACGGTGATCAGCATCAAGATTACTCTTTACAGAATTGACAGAAAGTCGAAGTTGGCGGAATACCTGATCGACGCAGTGGAAAACAAGAAAGAAGTCATCGTCATAATGGAGCTTCGGGCGCGATTTGATGAAATCAACAATATTGAGTGGGCAGAGCGGCTGGAAGAGGCTGGATGCAAGGTCATTTACGGCTTTGAGAAGTTTAAGATTCACTCCAAGATCTGCCTGATCACGCGTCGTGACAAGAATAAACTGAGCTACATCACCCACATTGGTACCGGGAATTTCAATGAAAAGACTGCCAAACTCTACACAGATTTGTCGCTCTTGACGGCAGATGAGGCTATTGGAGCCGACGCCAGCCTGTTTTATAAGAGAATACTGATCTCAAATCTGGAAGGCGAATACTCAGAGCTCCTCGTGTCGCCCTTTGAACTCAAAGATCCCATCCTGAAGCTCATTGAAAATGAGACGGAAAAAGCAAGGAATGGTGAGCGCAGCGGCATTCTCATGAAATTGAATTCCCTCTCAGACAGGGAGGTTATCGATGCCTTAGCTGAAGCGTCCCAAGCGGGGGTGCCTGTCCGGCTGATCGTTAGAAGCATATGCTGCCTATTGCCCGGGGTTCCGGGAAAGACGGATCATGTGTGGATTCGAAGCATTGTCGGCAGGTATCTGGAGCATGCCAGAATATTCTGCTTTGGCGATCCGGAGGACAGCATTCAGGACCTGAAACTCTACATCTCCTCAGCGGATCTCATGACGCGCAATACAGTCAAGCGCATTGAAATAGCGTGTCCGATCCATGATATGACCATTAAAAAGCGCCTCCTTGAAATGCTTGATCTCCAGCTTCGGGACAATGTCAAGGCCAGAACCATTACTGCCGAGGGCAATTTTATTCCGGTGACGACTGAGTCGCAAGCAGTGGTTGACTGTCAGGAACAGATGATGGCCCAGGCTGTTCGAAGGCTCGCTGTGTACAATGCCGACAATAAATCCATGAAGCGCTGGTTCGAGGATGTCATGGCATGGTTTAAAAAGTGATGTGAAGGTTGACCTGCGCCTCGATTGATCAAAAATTTTAGAAAATAGAGACAAAGACACTGCAAACGGGTATAGATTCTAATGACAGAGACAGGTTCATTTTATGAGCAACTCATACGGAACCTGTCTTTGCCGATGGTTTTCCAACAAGGCACCTCACCGCAGATGCCGGGTATAACACCACAATCGAGGCGATGACCATGTTTACAGACCAAAGGCTGACCGAAGCCTACACTGGCGCCCGTGTCGAGCTCTTCGATGAAAATTCACGTTTTGTCTTTTTTAGTGACGCGCATCGCGGAGATAATAGTCTCTCTGATGAATTCGCCAGAAATCAGAACACATTCCTGAGTGCCCTTGACTATTATTACAACGAGGGCTTTACCTTCATCGAAACCGGGGACGGTGAAGAGCTTTGGGAGCACTCAAAGTTCAAGCATATCCGGTTTGCCCACAGTGACGTTTATGACATGCTTAAGAGGTTTCATGATGACAATAGGATGATTTTACTCTATGGGAATCATAATATGTATTTGAAAGATCAGTCCTACCTGGAACATAATTTTTATCACTTTTTCGACGAGTATAACGAGGAAAATTGTGAGCTTTTTGAGGGGATGACGGCTCACGAAGCCCTGCTTCTCAGGCATAGGGAAACAGGCCAGGAGATTTTGGCGCTGCACGGCCACCAAGGCGATTTTATGAACGATCAGATGTGGCGTTTCTCAATGCTGTCACTGCGTTATTTTTGGCGATTTATGCACATGATCGGATTCAGAAACCCAGCTAGTCCTGCCAAAAACGTACATAAGATGCATAAGATTGAGCGCAACTACAATAAATGGATTTACAAGCATCGGATGATGCTGATTTGCGGGCATACCCACCGACCAAAGTTTCCAAAGCATGGTGAGCTGCCGTATTTCAATTCCGGCTGTGGCGTGCATACCAAAGGTGTCACCGGCATAGAGATTGTAAATAATTCAGTCATGCTGGTGGAATGGAGGATCCGCACAGATCAGGAGGGACTCCTGAGGGTTGAGAGACAGGTGCTCAGAGGGCCGCAATTTGTTTCCAAATATGATTTGAAAAAGTATCAGTTCAATGAAGTGGTATGAATATGCGTTCGCTTGAAAAGGGAAGAAGCCGCCGCCGCGAAGAAAGCTGACACCCAGCTTTCCTCGCGGCGGCGGCTTCTTCCGCTTTAAACAAAGGAAGGGGAAAGGCGCTCCGGCACCTTCCCCCTCTCATTGTTGTCATGGCGTAAAATACTTCGTGATCACATCGCACACCTCAGCGCCAATGCCGCGCTGTGCTTCCTCGGTGGAAGCGCCAATATGCGGTGTCATTGAAATCTTTGGATGCTGCGTCAATCTTGGATTGAGCGGCGGTTCTTCCGTATAGACATCCAGTCCAGCACCGGAGAGGTGGCCGCTGTCGAGGGCATCAAGAAGGGCGTCGTAGTCGATCAGGCTGCCTCGGGCGGTGTTGATGACATAGGCGCCTTTTTTTATTTTTTGAATGGCTTCAGCATCCAGGATGGCTTTGCCATCCGGACTTGACGGCGTATGGAGGGTGATGAAATCAGATTCTTTGAGGAGCGTGTCGAGGTCGGCAAATTTGAAGTCCTCGTGATCGTCTTTCGGGCCACTGCGCTGGAAATAAAGAATATTCATACCCAGGGCGCGGGCTTTGGCGGCGATTTCCTGTCCAATACGGCCGAAACCAATGATGCCCAAGGTTCTTCCGTAGAGCTGGATGCCATTGTAATGCTTTTTATTCCATTCGCCCTTTCTAATCGTGATGTTGGCTGAGTGGATGTGGCGCGCAAGATTGAACATGTGTCCAAGAGCCAGCTCCGCGACGGAAGTGCTGCTGGAGTTCGGCGTGTTGCGGACGCCAAAACCTTTCGAAGTGGCGTAATCGACATCGATGTTATCAAGTCCAACGCCGGCACGGATGATCAGTTTAAGTTTGGAACCCGGCTGTGCGGCCGCGTCGAGTATGAGTTGATCCAATGTTGTGGCGGATCTGACAATAATGACGTCATACTCGCCTATGACTTCTTTGAGTGGTTCGGGATCAAAATGGGTCGTGTCGATAGTGTGGCCTTTTTCTGACAGACAGTCGGATGCTATGGAGTCCAAACCATCGTTTGCCAGTATCTTTAGCATGCTGAGGTCCCCCTATTCAGGTTAGTATGAGGAGAAAGTGAATTAGGTTGTATGCGATCTAAGTTTACTTGTATCTATATAGATACCAAATTATGAAAAAAAACAACTTTTGTACATAAAAAAAGTGAGCTCTGGCACCGGATTTGAGTTGGTGACTGACACTCATTTCACTTTGGTGACGCGGACGGTCATATATTTGTAACATATCGCCTTTTCCAGTATGATACAATATTGTAAAAGGATAACGAGCATCGGCAAAAAATCTTTTCATCATAAATGGAATTTGCAGCGCTGGAATCTGCAGTAACGCCAAGTAAAGGGAGGAATTCAGTTGCAGACGAATCGACGCCTGTTCATCACCGGTTTAATCTTGATCTCAGTGACGACCCTGGCAGCACTGGGTTTATGGTGGTCTGTGAAATTGGAAGGACCGGTCTTCTTCGAGCAGTTTCGGGAAAATACCATCATCGTTGGAACCACACCAGAGGGCTATCCGGCCTTCCAACAAGTGATGCTGCCAATGCCGTTTCTGACGGATGTGACGGACGAGCGCGTGATTGAGCGCGTGATCTTCCCGGAAGCACCCTGGCCTGAGGATCAGACCAGGGTTTATTATGAACCGGAGGCAGGCCTGTCCAGCTTTATGGGGACGGCTGTCGGAAAAACGACGATTGGACGCTATAACTTCAATACCCTGATGGTTTCCATAGACTTACTGGAGGCAGAGCCCTTTGGACCGGTCAAATTGACTCGTGCGGACCTCTGCTATGCAAATGGGGAGAGGGAAACGGTTGAAATTGGTGAAATCTATCTTTCTGGGATCGAGTTGTCCGAGGGGCATTTTAAGCACCGAAGCAGCGGGGGTTCTTTGGACCATTCCTATGAGTCCAGCTTTTCAGTCGAGATCCCCATGGAGGTCCTTGAGGTCAAGTTACCACTGATATCCAAGTTCGAGTCGCTGTTTGAAATCAAAGTCAACGGCAAAAGTCCAGCCGAGCTGCAAGGCGCTAAATTTTCAAGAGGGGATACACTCCATACAACGGCCGCCCTTAAGGGGCCTCAGAGTATCACTCAGCAATTCGCGATTTATGATCTGACCCCCGTCTTGAGTTACAGGACGACAGAGGGTGAGATATTCAGCCAGCGCCTGTTGACTATACTCGAATATCAGGCAATCTACAGGCCTGAAAGTTTTCTGGACCTGGTCCACTATCTTAGGGCAAGGGGGGTCATCTAAATGCACGAAGGCTTCAACCGGATCTTCTGGGGATTGTGCTTTGTGACGTTTCACATTAACTTCGGGGGATTTGAGGGCTTGCCGCTGCCGGCATTCGCTGGGTACCTCATGGTTCGGTCCGGAATAATACAGCTCACAAATGAACCCAAACTTACTGAGGGTGAAAGCGCCTATCCAAACCTAACCATAAGTGACCCGCCTGAAAATACAGACTGTCATTCAACCCAATACTTCAGGCGCGCAGCCACCCTGGCTCTGATCAGTGCGTTTATCGCCGTGCCAAGGGTCGCGACTGCCTTTTACAGCCAGTTTCTTTCAGAGCATCCCTTGGTGATGCTGCTGAACTTTGGCTTCGTTTCGATACTCGATCTGGCCCTCGCCTACTATTTGCTGACGGGCGCGGCCTGCCTGCTGGAAGTCCAGGGAAACTCGGAACGAAAAGTTTTTTATCTCAAACGGCTTCGTCTTTATCTGGTGCTTTTCAGCAGCGCCTCAATCATAGGGATCATCGGGCTGGCGCTGGGGGCGCTCGAGTCCAGCGTCGTCTTCGGCATTGTCATGCTGGTACTCAGAATCTGGTTCATCCTGCTGATCCACAGCCTGAAGCCCGCTTCAGCCAGCCAGACGTCCCAATCCCCAAGCGCGCCTTGAATAACCACTAAAATTCAAGTTACTTGAGGACGCATTCACCTGCGTCCTCGTTTTTTTGCTATAATGAAGCCACGTTGTAAATACCACGGATGCATTTTTCTGCCGATGGTCATTGAATCCCAAATCCGCACCACACGCCAACCAGGGGGTGATTTCATCATGAACACCATGGAAAAATTCATACTGCTTCTCATCATCCTCATCGTTTCCGCCACCGCAGCGGGCGTCCTTAACCGTACGCCAAACTACCCGGATCAGATCCCGGAACCCGTTCAGCGCCCACTCAGCAAACCTGAAACTATTGAGTTCGAGGGGAAGAACGGCCCTGTAACACTTGAGCTGCTGGCAGAGTATGAGATCACAGCCGTGGTCAAAGGACGCAAAAACTACACCAGCGACGCTTCATCAGCCGTCTCGCCGGTAGATCTGGCCTTGGCCTGGGGCAACCTGAATCAGAGGGCCATTGACGACACCATTGACTACACTCAGTCTGGCCGTTGGTATTATTACCGGCTTTCCCCCAATGCCCCGGTGAGCGTCTATGACGTTCAAATTCAGTCTGCCAATACGCACTTGATCCCAAAAGATGATGACATTCTGAAGCAAATCAAAAAAATTGACAAGCACGACCTCATCCGGCTGGAAGGCTATCTCGTCAGTGTTACCTTTGATCCACAGCTGCCGGAATGGTCGTCAAGCCTCACTCGGACAGACTCCGGGAACAGAGCCTGCGAGATCTTATATGTAACTGAAGTGGAAATTAAGTAATAAGCGTCTTTCACTCAATTTCAAATTATAATTCACAACCAATTTTTCAACCCCAATTCAACCCCGATCAGGAGGCGCATCTCATGAAAGATAAGAAAACCAAAAAGGAACTTAGGGCCCAGTATGAGGAACGCACCATCACCGGCGGTGTCTTTGTCATTCGCAATACGCACAGCGGCCAGATTCTCCTCGAAGCAACCGGTGATCTGAAAGGCAGCCGGAATCGATTTGAATTCGCGAAGAAAACAGGCGCCGGGCTGAATCTTAAGCTTCAGCGAGATTGGACACATCTGGGAGCGGAGGCCTTCGAATTTGAGGTTCTGGAGTCCCTGGAGAAAGGTGAGGCTCAGACTGGAGAAGCTTTCGCGGAAGATCTTGAAATTCTCAAAGAATTTTGGATGGAGAAGCTAAAAGACGCATATTTTTATTGATGCTGCGCGTGTGTAAAAAACCACGATCCGGCATAAAAAAACTTTTTCCTTCACATGAGCGAATTATCCAATTCGGATAGTGCATTTGGCGCGAAATCGACTATAATGGAATGTAACGGACGCTAAATCACCTATAAAAATGCAATTCTGTGGAGGAAAATACAATGAAAAAAGAAGCTCTTGCTCAAAGAATAGAGCGGCTGACGCTGGAATTGGTCAATTGCCGCAGTGTTGTAGCCACTTCTGACGAACTTGCCATGAGCGAACTGGTCTACAAGATTCTGTCTGATCTGCCGTACTGGAAACAACGTCCACATCTGCTGGTCAAGCAGCCGTTTATCAACGATCCACTCGGCCGCTTCAGTGTAATAGCCCGTTTGGAAGGTCAAAAGGACGAATCCAAAAAGACGGTCATCACGATTGGCCATACGGATACAGTGGGCATAAGCGATTATGGGGACTTCAAGTCCCTTGCTACTAAGCCGGAGGCGCTGATTGAAGCGCTGAAGACGGTGACGCTGTCCGAGGAGGCCAAAGCGGATCTGGATTCCGGCGAATGGCTGTTTGGCAGGGGAATCCTTGACATGAAGTGCGGTGTGGCTATCCTCATCAGCTTGTTGGAGCTGCTGTCTCAGGATGTGGAAAATCTCTCCGGCAACATTGTCTTCGCGGCTGTGGGGGATGAAGAGGGCAATTCCGGAGGCATGCTGTCCGTGGTGCCGGAGCTGGTTCGCCTGCAGGAAGAAGAGGGCTACGAGTACATGGCTGTCTTGGATACAGATTACATGGCGCCGCGCTATGAGGGCGACGAGGACCGCTATATCTATATTGGGACGGTAGGCAAGCTGATGCCGTCATTTTATGTCATAGGCAAAGAAACCCACGTCGGAGACCCGTTCAAGGGACTTGATCCCAATCAGATCGCCGGCGCAATTATTCACAAGATCAATAAGAACGTCGCTTTCTCGGATGTAGCGGATGGAGAGGTGTCCCTTCCCCCAATCACGCTTCAGCAGCGCGACCAGAAGGAGGAATACTCTGTCCAGATCGCGAGGGCGACGAACCTTTACTTCAACTACGCGACACACAAGAGCACGCCGGACGAGGTCATGTCCAAGATGATCCGTGCCGCCCATGAGGCATTTTCTGATGTTGTCAACGTCTTGAATGAGCGCTATGACATCTACTGCAAAGCCAGCCGCATGGACCACAAACTGCTGCCGTGGCGGTCCAGGGTCATTTCCTATCAGGCGCTTTACGAAGCAGTCAAGGAAGAGCGGGGAGAAGCAGTGCTGGAAGCCCATATTGAGACTTTGAAAGCGGAAATGCTAAAAGATCCGTCTATTGACGAGCGCCTCTTTGGACAGAGAATTGTCGAAGCGGTCCACAGCCTGTGGTCCTTTAAAGATCCAATTGTGATTGTGTACTTTTCCCCGCCGTATTATCCGCATAACTACGTCAAGGGCAACTGGGCCAAGGATGTACGGCTTCTGGAAGCGGTGGAGCATGCAATCCAGGCTCAGGGCGGCTCTCGTAAAGTGGTGAGCCGGAAGTTCTATCCCTATATTTCGGATCTGAGTTTTGTGTCAGCACCAAAGAATGAGCGCATCGTCGCCCTTCAGAACAATATGCCCGCATACGGGTCCAGATACAAGCTCCCTATTGAGGAGATGCAAAAACTGAGTCTCCCCGTGGTCAATATTGGACCTTACGGCAAGGACGCTCACCAGTTTACGGAGCGGATTCAGCGGGATTATTCCTTTAATGTGGCACCACAGCTGGTCTATGATACGCTGCTTGGGTTATTGGAATGGCAGGTGTAAAAGGAACCGCAAAATAAGCAGAATCCATTAGTGCAGACTAAAAAAAGAACCATCCACAACACAGGATTCGCAGCAAATTGGAGGATTTTAAAATCATGAACAGACATAAAGACGGGCTTCAATCCAGGAAGTCGCTGATTTGGGGCAGTTATTATGCCATGTTCGTCAACGGCGTACTGACGCTGATGCTTGGAGCGGTTATGCCAAATTTAATTCAGGCGTATGGTTTGGGTTATGAAATTGGGGGCTTGATGCTGGCGGCCCATTCTGCGGGTCATTTGACCGCAAGTCTTCTCGTGAGCGTTATGGCGCTGAAGCTGGGCAGAAAACTATCGGCAGCGCTGTTGTCTTTGGCGGGGGCTTTGGGCTTTGTGGGCATGATCTATACGTCGCTCCCGGTGGTGCTTGTAAGTCTTTACTTCCTGACCGGACTTGCGCGGGGCAGCGCCAGCACCGTCACCAACGAAATTGTCAACGAAGCATCCCTTGGAGATGCCCATGCCATGAATATACTCCATACCTTTTATGCTGTCGGTGCATTCATTGCGCCGTTTCTGGCCTTGATCTGCGTTCAGGCGGGCCTCGGCTGGCAGGCTGCGCTGGTCATAACTGCACTTGGGATAGCCGCGCGCAGTGTTTTGTTTCTGGCTATGCCTATTGAGGAGCAGGGAAGCGGTGAATCGGGTGCCAAGCCTGCAGCTGAAGTTGGGGTGAGTCGAACTGAAGCCGGAACCAATTCAGGCGGTTATTTGAAAAATCCTGCTTTTTATATCATTGCAGGACTGCTGTTTTTTTATCTCGGTGCGGAAAGTGCCATAAACGGCTGGGCGGTGACCTACCTCAAGGACGCCGGGATCATGTCCACGGGCTTCGCTCAGAGCATCCTGTCGCTGCTGTGGGTCGTCATTATTTTTGGGCGTTTGTTCGCCGGACGGCTTTCCAGATCTGTAGGCAAAGCCAGGCTGCTGGTGATCCAAGCTGTGGGGTCTTCAGTCTTCTTTTTTTTATTTATGCTGACGCGCAGTGTCGTCCCTTTGGCGCTTTGGATTATTGGTCTTGGCTTTTTTTTCGCAGGGGTGTTTCCCACCGCGGTGGCGGTCATTGGTCCGGAGCTGAAAGGTGCCAAGATGGGCATGGGGCTGCTGATTTTTATTGCCGGCTTCGGCGCGATTCTTATGCCGATGGTCACGGGAATCATCGCAGAGCAGATCGGGATCTATGGTGGGATGGCGACCATCGGCGCTTCCTTGCTCTTGATGCTTTTATTTTCCATGATTGTCGATAAAAGGACGAAAAGCAGGTAAAGAGGAAGACGGGGAGGCTGCACGTCCACTTTTAAATATTAAGTTGGCTGATTTTTCGGTAAAATGGAAGCCGGCAAAGAGAATTGACAAGCACATCCTGAAAAGGGTGTGTTTTTTTATGTAAACCTCAGTTTGTGCAGTCAGAACGACTCTTTAGGTGGGAACCAGGTGTCAGCCGTTAGGTTGTTTTATATTATGTAAACCGTTTGTGACATGGTCGTATTGACTAAAAAACATAATTTAAGGCTCATGTTATATAAATTCAGAATTAACTAAAAGTATATAATATTCAGTCGATTTGACTAAAAAATTAAAAAATAATAACATTTTACTCTTCCCTTATCGCGTATTTTGAGTTAGAATTGGTGATGTTGAGAGTGAACTTGAAATGCCGACACCACTGAGGAACGTCAAAAGTTCCCGAAGCTAATTTAAGGAGGACTCATACTTTTATGCAATTACTTCATAAGTGGAACCACTTAAGTCTTGTCAAACGTATTTTAATCGGTCTTATCATTGGTATTATTTTAGCAGTTGCACTTCCTGAGGCTGCAAAGCCAATCACGATCTTTGGCTCGCTTTTCGTTGGCGCGCTAAAGGCAATTGCTCCGGTATTGGTATTCTTCCTCGTCATGGGCGCAATCTCCCAGCATAAGCACGGTCAGCAAACCAACATGAAAGGAATCATTGTCCTTTACCTGCTGGGCACATTTGTAGCCGGCCTCACTGCAGTAATTGTCAGCTTTATTTTCCCAGTAAGTTTGACACTTGCAACGGGCGTAGAAGGCGTTTCGGCACCGGGCGGTGTTACAGAAGTACTTAAGGCTCTTCTTCTTAATGTCGTCGACAACCCAATCCGTGCGTTGATGAACGCAAACTACATTGGTGTCCTTTCATGGGCAGTCGTGCTTGGTTTGGCACTCAGACATGCCCCTGATACGACAAAGACGATGATCACAAACTTCGCTGACGCACTCTCCCAAATGGTTCGCTGGGTCATTGGTTTCGCGCCGCTCGGCATCATGGGTCTGGTCTTCGACTCCATTGCTACAAGTGGTCTTGGAACTCTCCTCAGTTACGGACAGCTGCTGGCAGTATTGTTAGGGACAATGTTCTTTATTGCTCTCGTTGTCAATCCGCTGATCGTATGGTTTAATATCCGTAAAAACCCGTTCCCGCTCGTATTCAGATGCCTTAAGGAGAGCGGCTTGACTGCGTTCTTTACCAGAAGCTCCGCTGCGAATATTCCAGTTAACATGAGACTTTGCGAAAGCCTTAACCTCGACAAAGACACTTATTCAGTATCCATTCCGCTCGGAGCAACGATCAACATGGCTGGCGCAGCGGTTACCATCTCAGTTTTGACACTAGCTGCTGTTAATACCCTTGGCATTCCTGTCGACCTGCCAACAGCGGTCATCCTCAGCGTTCTGTCTGCAGTCGCAGCGTGCGGCGCATCCGGTGTTGCAGGTGGTTCACTCCTCCTCATTCCGCTTGCTGCAAGCTTGTTCGGTATTCCGAATGACGTCGCAATGCAGGTTGTTGGCGTTGGTTTTATCGTCGGCGTGCTTCAGGATTCTTGCGAAACGGCGCTCAACTCTTCTACAGACGTTCTCTTTACTGCGACTGCAGAGTATGCTAAGAAGCGTAAAGCAGGCGAGCCTATTGTCTTTGAGAATAGAGCGGTTGACGTCGAGTAGTCAGAAAGAAGTTCTTAAACTTATTGAACCAAAAAACGCATCAGCTTTGGCTGGTGCGTTTTTTTTATTATTTCAGGGGTTAAGACAGGTGACTCGGACCCTAATAAGTTGCAGTTTTAGAAGTTGACTTTTCGCTGCAAACTAAAAGGGACGCGACAGAAGTTGATTCTGTCTGCGTCCCTGCGTATTCCCATTGCTCTTTATGACTAAAAAAGAAAGCTTTCCTACATTTTTTCAAGCATTCCCAGAACAATGCGGTTGGAATTCTCAGCTGCCATGACCGCGAATTCATCAAAATTGACATGGGCCGAACCATCCGCCTTGTCAGACATAGCCCTGATGATCACAAACGGCACCTGATTCAAGTGGCAGACGTGGGCAATAGAGGCGCCTTCCATTTCGGTAGTGTAAGCGCTGAAGACTTTCTCTATAAATTCCTTTCGGTCAGGCGAAGCGACGAATTGGTCCCCGGAGACGATCCGGCCTTTAAAGACCTGGTGATCCTTGATGTGCGCCTGGCTGACTGCGTAGGCGAGCTCAACCAAAGCAGCATCCGCAGGAAATACAGAGGTCTCCATGCGCGGGATCATGCCGTGGGAATAGCCAAAGGCTGTACAATCTACGTCGTGCTGAAGGCAATCCGTTGAAATGACGATGTCTCCCACATTCAGACTATGGTGGATTGCACCGGAAACGCCTGTGTTGATCACGACACCGGCACCAAACTCCGAAATCATAATTTGAGTGCACACCGCCGCGTTAACTTTTCCAACGCCGCAAGTCGCCACAATGACCTCCTGCTCTTTAAGTTTTCCGTCGAAGAAAGTGATGCCAGCCACTACTTTTTTTTTGCCGATAGTCATCAGCGCCTTCAACTGTTCCGTTTCCAAATCCATGGCGCCTATAATCGCAATTTTTGTCATAAGGAACTCCTCTCAATAAGTTAATGCTGACTTAGATTTCAATCTGATATGATCCAGGGATGCTTTTTATTGGGCAGCACACTACTGCGGATAGTTCATATTTTCAGGACCCGCATGGTTGAGCACTTCCAAATAAGCTGCTGCTTCCTGTTTAGCACCGGAGAGATTGTGAAGCTCATAATTGCCGCATTCTATTGCGCTGACGCCAGGGATCTCACCGTTATAATCAGCCGCAAAGGCAAAGGCGCGCTTCAGCAGCGGCAGGATGTCTTCAGAAGTGTAAGCCCCGTGGACCAACAAATACATCCCTGTCAGACAGCCCATAGGTCCGAAATAGAGAATCCTGGACGCGAATTCCTCATCATTTCTCACAAAGGTCGCGATCAAATGCTCCAGGGTGTGTATGGCGCCGTTGTCCAGACGCTCCTTGTTTGGATACTTCATGCGAAGGTCGAAGGTCGTTACGGTTTCAGCGCCGACGTGGTCGACTCTGGAGACGTAGACGCCCAGATTTAGACGTAAATGGTCGACTGTAAAGCTTTCAATTTTTTTCAAGGGGGATCTAACTCCTTTACACTTTCATTTGATAAAGAACTACTCAATCAAGGATATCACATCTGAGGTGAGAAATGAAGATGACGGCATCAGCCTACAGCCACCCTTGAAACTGAAGATTGGTGACGCGGACAAATACAAAGTCAGTGCCTGTCACCAACCCAAGGTTGGTGACAGGCACTAACTCAAAAACAGTGCCAGAGCTTGGTGTAATTTTACACTATTCATCGCTTTCCTCACACTCTCAACCACCACAAAAGAGGCCGGCAGATCGCACATTCCAGCGACATACCGGCCTTTCAAAATAAATCTTGGATCAATCCAACGACTTCTTAACTAGCAAGGCACCGCTTCTTTAGCGAGGAAGCCCGCTTCCGCCAGCAATTTGATTGCGAGCTCAAGCTTCTCTTCAGCCACCATGACTATCGGTCCGGTACAGCCCATGCCGCTCTCCGCATAGAC
>Ga0302240_1000499_pt1 | contig 40198 bp, 62 predicted proteins | sample AAG_UR_His_MG_FD_193538 | JGI IMG/M metagenome (GOLD analysis project Ga0302240, IMG submission 193538) | Enriched activated sludge microbial communities from anaerobic digester in WTTP, New Holstein, Wisconsin, United States - AAG_UR_His | ecosystem: Engineered > Bioreactor > Anaerobic >... | reverse complement strand
GCCCAGGATCACGGCATCGAAGACGTCGAGCTGCCGCACGAAGGAAATAACGGCGTGAGCCGCATCATCATGAAAGACGGCTGGCTCGTCGAGACAAACAAGCCCATCGAGGTCTGGTATCGGGAGGTTGAAACTGCTTGATGAATTCCAACAAATACATTATAAATCGGTTAAATTCACTTGACTTTTAGGTGAGTAATTGTTATATTAAAGGGGAATAAGACATGAAGATCATTAAGGTTACGAAGGAATATTTTGAAACAGAAGATGAGAAAGTTTACTTTTTTGAACCATTAGAAAAAGTCATATCGGTTGAGGATATGCAGAAGATTGTGGATGCAAACGAGAAATTAGTTAAAGAGGTGAAAGATGAACATAGTAAGTTTTAGCGGTGGCAAAGATTCAACAGCAATGTTGCTGATGATGATTGAAAGGGGGGTCCCAGTTGATAGGGTTATTTGTGTTGATACAACAAAAGAATTTCCCGCTATGTATGAGCATATTAAAAAGGTTCAAAGCATGATTGAACCATTGAAAATTGAGATTGCAAAGATTGATTTTGATTATTGGTTTGGGGAACATATCAAAACAAGAGGTAAGCGTAAAGGTGAAACGGGATATGGCTTTCCAGATTTTAGAAATCGCTGGTGTACTGCTTTGAAGCAAGAGTGCTATGGAACGCTCTGCGCTTCAAAGCAGTACGATAATAGAAAAAGAGGTGGCTTAAAAAACATACCTTATAGTGTAACAGAGTTTCACGGCATTGCTTTTGATGAAAAAAAAAGAACATTTAACAATAAAGGCAGGAATATTCAATACCCACTTGTTGAATGGGAAATAACAGAAAAGCAAGCGTTAGAGTATTGCTATTCTAAAGGATTAAATTGGGGTGGGTTGTATGAAAAGTTTCATCGTGTGTCCTGCTGGTGTTGTCCATTATCTCGTATTGGCGAATTGCGTATTCTGTATAACGATTTTCCAGAGTTATGGAATGAGTTACAAGAAATGGATAAGAAATCATTTAGAAGATTCCGAAGTGATTATTCTGTCAATGATTTAAGCGAGAAGTTTGCCAATGAAAATCTATAAAATCACAGAAGCAAGCGAATATCTTGGGATGTCAATTAACACACTCAAGACGCTTGCCAACAACGGGAAAATAAATTCTTTCAAAACTTCTGGTCAGCATAGGCGTTTCCGCCAGGATGACTTAGATACTTATATGGGAGTTGAGAAAGAGAAGCAAGAAAAGTTGACTGTGATTTATGCAAGATGCTCAACAGCAAAACAGAAAGAAAACCTTGAAAGGCAAAAAGACAGACTGCGTAAATATGCGGAAAGTAAGGGGTACAAATACGCTTTGATTGATGAAATTGCCAGCGGGATAAACGAAAAACGGGCAGGAATCCATAAATTAATTAAAATGTGCTTTGAGGGGAAAGTTGAAAGAGTTTTGATTGAATATAAAGATCGTCTTGCACGTTTCGGATATGAGTATCTTGACGCTATTTTTACAAACCTTGAAGTTACCGTTGAAATAATCGAAACAAAAGACAAGAGATATGAGGAAGAACTGGCCGAAGATATTATGAAGATTTTGACCTGTTATTCAGCCAGATATTATGGTGCAAGAGGCGGTAGAAAAAAGAAAATAATACAAGAAATACCGCCAGTTGAATCTGACGGAATTTAAAAAGGAGGGAATGAGTAATGTATAACGAGGAATATTGGAAAGAAAAGAAGGCAAGGAAGGAATTAAAAGAGGGTAACCCCGACAGGAAGAATGCTATCCAGAGAATAAAAGAAATGGTTATCGGCTTTTATAAGTTAGACAAGGAAGAAGAAGAGATAAAGCACAATAACCACACCAGAACACAGAAAGAACGCAGAATAAGAAGGCATCGACACGCAAACAGAATGTTAAATGCAAGGGGGTAGCGTGAAAAAGGCAATCATCGAATGGTTAATCAGGAAGTTTCTCAAAGGGTATCATTTATCAAGAAACCCAAACAGGAGGGCAAAATGAGTGAAACACCGGCAACATACACAGCAGTACCATCGGCATTGGGAGAAGTAACAATAACGCCTGAACAGGTCGAATTAATTAAAAACACGGTTGCAGTGGGCGCGACAAACGATGAATTGAAATTATTCTTTTTTGAATGCAGACGGCGCGGCGTTCATCCCCTTGACAGACTAATTCACTTTGTTAAGCGTTCCGGCAAGGCAACCTTCCAGTGCGGGATCGACTTCATGCGGTCACAGGCTGAAGCATCGGGGCAGTATCGGGGCCAGGAAGGGGTTGAATACGGTCCTATAGTTAGGGGATATCCTGAATGGGCGAAGGCGACCGTCAGACGTAAAGATCCTGACACCGGAGATATTTACACTGTATCAGCAACCGCTTATTGGGATGAATTTTATCCTGGCGATCAGCTTGGCTTTATGTGGAAGAAAATGCCCCGTGTCATGCTGGGTAAGGTCGCTGAGTCTCAAGCATTAAGAAAGGCATTCCCGATTAATTTCAACGGCCTCTACACATTTGAGGAAATGCAGGTAGAAGACATTGTACAGTCGGGCACACCTAAAGGCAACGGTATGAAGGCACCTGCCTCCAAATCCCAGCAGAATGACCCCAACGCACCTATCACCGAAAACCAGTTGAAGGCGATCCATGTGCTGTTAGACAAGCTCAAAGTTGATGACAAACTCAAACACGCTTACATGGCGGACGTTCTACAACTGGAGGAAGAGCCGGAGACCCTCAAGACATTAACCAAAGTACAGGGCAGCACGGCCATTGAAAGGTTGAATTTACTTATCAAGGACGTTGCATAATGCCGGAGATAGTATTCCAAGAAGAGGGGCACATCTATACCGTTGACGGCAAGGGTGTCCCCTCTGTCACCACAATTATCAAAGAATGCGGCCTTATCAATATGACCTGGTTCACAGACGGCGCAGCAACCAGAGGCAAATATGTCCATCGGGCCACAGAGTTGTTAGACAGGGATGATCTGGATGAAACGTCCTTAGACCCTGCCCTTATCCCCTACGTTGAAGCGTACAAGCGTTTTAAACAAGATACAGGGTTTTGCATTAACGACATCGAGAAAATCGTTTACAACGCAACATACGGCTACATCGGAACATTGGACAGAACGGGGATATTCCCGAACGATAAAATCAGGTCGCTAATTGATATCAAAACAGGTCAGCCCGCTAAATGGCACGGGGTGCAGTTGGCGGCTTATGCCTTGTGCCTTGACGGGGTAGTAAACCGATATGGTCTGTATCTTAATGATACGGGCACATACAAATTAGAGAGATATAAAGACAGGCACGACATGAATGTATGGCTGGCCTGTCTGACAATTTATAAATGGAGGCAATAATGACACCACAGACAGCACAAATTATAGAAATTGGAACAGAAGAAATTAAGAATGTCGAAGTAAAGGCTTTGGCACTACCGGAACAGGCCAGGCAGGTAAGGGTAATCGACAACCCCTCAATGGAGAAAGCCAACGGGCTATTGACGGATATCCGTGCTATCAGAAAAGAAATACAGGACACATTCAAGCCTTTGGCAGAAAAAGCGCACCAGGTTTCTGTATGCTGAACCGATTCCGGGACTACATCGAGAAGGGGCCCTGGGAAGAGCACATCGAACGAGGCGAGAAATATCTCAACTGGTTCTGCTGGGCCGCTATCCTCTTCGCGGTCATCTATTTCGCGCCCGTCGCGGTGCGTATCATCATCTGGGGGCCTAAATGAAAATCATCTGCAAATGGTTCCATGAAGATGAACGGATTATCGGCGACGTGCCGGGGGAAGGCGTCTCACACGGCATCTGCCCGGAATGCAAGGCCCGCCTCCTGCGTGAAGCCGAAGAAATGATCCTGAAATACCGGAGGCGTAATCGGGAGATGAAGCATGATCCTGGTCGACTGCAACCCGATCAAAGGCCGTCGCTGCTGGTACATCATGACCAGTGATGAGAGCCTGGAGGAACTCCACGCCTTCGGTGAGCGGATCGGCCTCAAGCGCGCCTGGTACCGCAACGGGAAGCACCCGCACTACGGCATCGTCGATTCCTTCCGGAGGGTCGCGATCGAGCAGGGCGCGAGAGAGGCGAGCATGAGGGAGATCGTCGCCGCGGCGGCGAGGATAAGGAGGGGAGATGAAGGAGAAAGAAATACTGATTCCCTGCCCGAAAAACAGGGGCGACAGCTTTTATCTGTGGTTCTGCCGTGAGGAGTGCCCGGAGCGCGAAAAATGCCGGGCATGGAAGAGAGTAAAACCCTGAAACCCCCGGAGGCGGCTCTGGCTGATAAGGCTGGGGTGGGATCCGGCATTGAAGGGCGGAGCCGTCACCGGACAATCTGAAAAGGAGATTCTCATGGTCGAAATCAGCATCTTGAAATTCGTCGCCGCGCTTGTCGCCGCGCTCATGACGGGAGGGACTTTCGGCTTTATGGCAGCCGCGATCCTGACGAATTCGAAGCGCTGCGATATTCAGTCCGGGGAGGATAAGCAATGATGGAGTTATTCGACCGGATCGACCAGGGCCTCTACGACTGGGTCTTTTTCGTGCTGGCGCTTGCCGCCGCCCTGATCGTGGCGGTCCCGGTGAAAAAGGAAGGGGCAAAAGATGCTGGTCTGGAATGAGCTGATCGAGTTCATGGGGGAGATGCAGCGGCGGCTCGAGGAAAAGGAGGCGGATCCCGACAAGGCGAGCAAATCGTGGAAGATCATGTCCTTGCCGGAGCTTGAGACCGAGCTTTGCCGGCAGGTTATTCAGATAATTTACGCCATGCGCCGGTGCGACAGGAGGCTCATCCGTAAAAAGGTTGTTGATACGGCCAATTACTGCATGATGATCCATGACAAGCTCGGTCGATGAAATCCTGAACGGCCCGGATTATTTCTACTGCCTCCATTATAAAGCCCGCATGAAGAAAAGCTGCTGCATCCGGCGGCAGGCCTATCGTGACGACACCAGGGTCCGCCAGAACCCGAACAGGGCGCTGGCATTGAACCTGGTGATCGATGGATGTTTCAACTGCGCTCAGGGCGCAGAGATAAAGGAGGAGATGCTCATGGCAAGCAAAAGGGGGGTCTGCGTGGAATGCGGCAAGGAGCGCTCCTTGCCGGCTAACGGGAAATGCTGGACCTGCAACGGTTACAGTTATAAGAAAGCGGAGAAAAAAAGGCCCGTAGATCTCCCGGCTGAGATGTCCGCCGATAAGGTGAAGCGTCTTGAAGACATTAAGATGAAGCTCCAGGCTAGAATCCGACGATCCGCAGCCCCCGTAAAAGATCTCACGACGACCGAGCTTCCCGATCCCCTTCCCATCGCGAAGATAGAAAACGAAGGGACATCCATCCTGACACCGAATCCCCGGATCATTCTTCTCGATTTCAACCTGCCCGAAAACGAGCATCTCTACGAGCCCTGGTTGAAGTACAGCCGCAGCCACCGCCGCGGCCCCGGCGACCAGGCCATGATGGCCGTCGAGGAGATCCTGACGGGCGAGGGGATGATCTGAGCTCAACTCCGGAGGGAACGAAAGGCAATGCACGGAGCGTCATGATCTGCGTCCTACAGGGTCAATCTCAGAATTATCGGGGCTGGGCGTGGCTGGGCGCGGCGAGGCAAGGTTATTTACTGAATAAAAGGGGATCATGGGAATCGCGTTGAAACATCTTTCGGAATCCGACCGCATCCGCATCGCCCGCGAGCTCTTCAAGATCACCCGCCAGGACGAGCACAAGGGCGAACTCCACGGCTGCTGCCCCGTCCACGGCGAGAAGAACGCCTCCTTCTCCTACAACTACCGCACCGACACCTATCACTGCTTCGCCTGCGGCGACGGCGGAGATCTTTGCGGCCTGTGGTCGAAAGTCCGCGGTTATTCGCCGCAGGAAGGCTTCAGAGCCTTCTGCAAAGAGTTCGGCATAGGTGACATGCCGGGGCCATCGAAAGCCCCTCCAGTGCCTTCCACGGCGCCGGAGGGGCCTGAAATCACGCCCGACGGGATGAAGCTTACGAGTGATTCCCTCGAGGCCGCCTGGGAGACGTTCCCGCCGCTTGCGGAGGCCCGGATCCGGGAGCTCGAGACCAAGCGCAAGTGGACGCCGCGCGCCATCGAGATCCTTGATCTGCGTCTCCAGACGCGCTATCTGGACCCGAAGACCGGAGCCTTGAAAGAGATCAAGGAGCCGGACCGCATTGCCATACCCGTCCGCGACTCCCGTGGTCGCCTGCAGAACATCCGCCTCTACCGCCCCGGGGGCGGTCAGAACAAGATCATCTCCTGGGCAAAGACGACGGGGGCGGCAAGGCTTTTCCCCGCCGCGCCCCTTTTGGACTCCGGGCCTGTCCTTGTCTGCGAGGGAGAGCCGGACACGGTCTGCGCCGTCTCGCAGGGCTTCTGCGCCGTCACCCAGACGTCGAAAACGAAGATATGGTCGAAGGAACACCTCGAGCCCCTGAAGGGCCGGGACGTGGTTGTCTGCTACGACGCCGACTGCGCCGGCCAGCTCTATGGCCTTTTCGCGGCCCTGAGCCTCCTTTCGGTGGCCGCCTCTGTCCGGATCATCGCCTGGCCCGACGCGATGGGTCGGCAGGCCGAAGGCAACTGGCCCGACGACCACGGCCAGGACCTGACGGACTTTTTCGTAAAACACGGCGGCACGCCCGAGGGCCTGCGCGAGCTCATGGAGAAGGCCCCCGTTGTCACGAAGCCCCTGCAGCGTGAAAGGATCGACGAGCTCATCGCCTCGATGGGGTTTCCTGCCGAGGGCAAGAAGTACTCGATCGGCAAGGTCCGTGAAGACTTCTGGACCCTCGCCGTTCGAACGGGTCACGCGGGAGAGATGCCCCGTGACGATCTCCCCGGCCCCCTGCAGTTTTTCGACCGGGGAGTCAACGACCGGCTCTCCTTCAAGCCCAGGCTTCTTGCCGATCACATACTCAAGGAGATTTCCCTGATGGCCGACCCGTCGACGGGGCTCATGTACCGCTGGAACGGCCGGATCTGGGAGGTCTACGAGGAAGAGCACATCGGAAACACCTGCATCCGCCTCCTCGGGAAGGAGGCACAGAAGGGCCGCGTCGAGGACGCACTCTATCAGGTGCGCCGCCTCTGCACGAAGCCCCACGACCGTGAGATGAACGATCAGACGGAGTGGGCCTGCATCGAAAACGGAATGCTCAACCTGCGGACCCTCGAGCTGCGGGAACATGACCGCGACTTTCTTTCGACCTACATGCTCCCCGTCACCTACGATCCGGATTCCGGGAAGACGTGCAATCGTTGGCTCGAGTTCCTGGAGACAAACATCCAGACGCACGAGGTCATCATGCAGATGCAGGAGTTCAGCGGCTACTGCATTACGCCGTCGACGGCCTTCGAGAAGTGCCTGCTGCTCCTGGGGCCGGGCGCGGACGGTAAGAGCGTTTTCCTGAAGATCCTGCGCGAACTGGTGGGCGCCGAGAATTGCGCCGCCGTTTCGTTCCCGGACCTCGAAGATCAGTTCCAGCGCTCTTCTTTATACGGAAAGCTCCTGAATATAAGCACGGAGGTCGGCGGGCGGGCGATCGAAAGCCCCTATTTCAAAGCGATCACGAGCGGTGATCCGCTGAATGCCGCTTTCAAACATCGAAACGCCTTCGAGTTCTGCCCGACCTGCAAGCTCGCTTTCGCGGCGAACCGACTGCCGCGCGTTCTGGACAATTCCGACGGCTACTTCCGAAGGCTCTTGCCGGTACAGTTCAAGAGGCAATACCTCGACGACTTCGATCCAAAGCTCTTCGATACTCTGAAGAACGAGCTCTCGGAGATCTTCGCCTGGGCCGTCGAAGGCCTGCAGCGACTATGGGATCAGGGCGGTTTCACGAAGTGCGACGAGACGGAGCGGCTGCTCCTCGACTACCGGCGCGTGAACAACCCCATCCTCGCCTTCGTCGAGGACCGCTGTACACTGGGCGACGACTATGAGACATCGAAGCGGGAGATTTACCAGGACTATAGGGTCTACTGCGGCGACAGCGGCTACCAGATCATGAATATCGAGAATTTCTTCCGCGAGCTCTACGCCGCCCATCAATTTTTACGGCAATACAGGCCCCGCGTAGATGGCGATAGGCAATACTACATAAAAGGGATAAAGGTAAATGCGGAGAACAAATAGAGAATATACAAATCATACCGCTTTGCCCCGTATCCCCTTTGTAGACCTGCTACATATTTTGAAGGTTGAAAGTGGTCCGGGTGGTCCGGGTGCGGTCCGGGTGAAATCGCTCCACCCGGACCGCGTAAGCCTGCGTCGTATATAAATAATCGAGCGGTGGTCCGGGTGGTCCGGGTGAAACGCAACATATTACACATGCGCGCGCGCGCGCGTCTGACTAATGTTTCACATTTAGTATTTGGTTTTATTAAAAAGTACCCGGACCACCCGGACCGGACTATGAAATCATTGAGGATTCACCCGGACCACCCACCCGGACCACCCCGGACCACCCGGACCGGACTATGATTTTATTGAGGATTTTATGAGCCGAGAAAAACTGAGAAGCAAGTACGGCATGAGCAAGCAAAGGCCGGTTTCAATACCTCCGGACAAGGGAATGCGGGGCTTAGTGGATAGCGCGGCCGTTGTGAGGTTATCGGAATTCATCCAGGCGAATAGGCAGCACGGGATCCATCTCGTCATCAAGGCCGGCTGGCCGGCGCTCCGGTTCGTGCCGGGTCTGAACAAGGGAAACGCGGAGCGATGGGACGCATGCCTGGCGGCCGAGGTCCTGCTGTTCAAAGCAGCTCCGGATCTCATGAAGCTCATTGAGCAAGAAAAGATGGCAAACGATGAACCCGTTTCTTTTCCTACAGAACATATACACCAGGAAAAGCTATTATAGGAGCAGAAATGGGGAAAAAGAGGATGTATGATTCTGTGCGTTGGCGTAAGGCTCGCGCGTGGTACCTTTATCAACATCCGCTATGCGCATTATGTGAGCGGGTTGGGAAAGACACGCCGGCTACGGTTGTCGATCATATCAAGCCGCACTGCGGAGATCCTGCTCTCTTCTGGGATGCCAGTAACTGGCAGCCGCTCTGCGCGTCCTGCCATTCCGGGATTAAGCGCATACAGGAGCATCACGGGCACAGCCAGTCGGCTGGGATTGATGGTATGCCGCTTGATTCCAGGCATCCGTGGAACAAGGGGGAGGGCGGGTAAAATCTTGTAGAAATTTCGCCGGATTAACCGAGGTGGCTCCCCCACGCGCATTATCGCCCTCAGAAAACACAGAAGGCACTCAAATAGCACTAAAAACGCACTCTGATGATTAAGATTTGTAAATTTTGCGGAAAGGAATTCCAGGGTACGGCAAAGCAGAAGTATTGCCCGGGAGGGAAGTGTAAAAAAAACTATGAAAATTCGCTACGTAGCAAGCCGAAAAATCGTGACATAACCGGGACACTCTGGAACCAAACGGAGACCATCTGCCGCCCTCCGGGACTCAATGGCGCGGCAGCAGCATTCTGGGACAAGGTAGCGCCGGTCGCCATAGCCAGGGGACACATAAACGTTTTGTCGGAGGACGCCTTCGCCGAGCTCTGCGACCTGTACTCGAGGCTGAAGGACATAAACAAAGCCATCAACGAGGCGCGCAGACCCCAGATCGATTCCCAGATGGGTAGTGAAACAGCCGGCTTGTGTGATACCAGGGGGGGCGATACGAAGGAGTCGGCGCTATCGGATCTCAAGCGGAAATACTCGAAGCAGTTTCTGGACTACTGTCGCGAGTTCTACCTGACCCCCCGTGTCAATAGAGGCAATTTTGGTTTAAATGAGAACGATGGTAATCAAGAACAAAAGGATGACATCTTTGATTGACCGGGCGACTCAGTATGCCTTAGTTATCGATCGCGGCGAGATCCTTGCGGGCCCATATGTCCGTGGCGCCTGCCGGCGTCATCTGGCTGATCTCGATCGAGCTGCGGATCCGGACTATCCATTCGAGTTCGTTCCCTGCGAGGCGGCAAAGGCTATCCGGTTTTTCGAGGATTATCTGCTGCTCAATGGAGGCCAGTTCGAGGGCAAGCCGTTTCTTTTATTGCCCTGGCAGGCCTTTATCATCGGATCGATATACGGTTGGATGCGCAAGGCCGACGGATACAGGCGCTTTAGGGTGGCGTATATTGAAACGGCCAAGGGATCCGGCAAAAGTCCACTGGCAGCAGGGGTAGGCCTGAAGGGCCTTGTTGCCGACCGGGAGCCTCGGGCGGAGATCTATGCCGCGGCGACTTATAAGGATCAGGCGATGGTGCTTTTCCGCGACGCGATCGCCTTTTACGATCAGAGCCCAAAGCTTCAGAAGCTTCTGGTGGCCTCCGGGACAGGCGCCCTTCGCTGGAATCTATCCCATCCCATCAAGGGGTCATTTTTCCGCGTCATCAGCTCCGAGAAAAAAGGCCAGTCTGGTCCTCGTCCTCACATCGTTCTTTTGGATGAAATCCATGAGCACACCGACGGCACGGTCATTGAGATGCTGCGCGCCGGCTTCAAGTTCCGTCGGCAGCCGCTCTCCTTCATGATCACGAACTCCGGTCATGACAAGACATCCATCTGCTGGGAATATCACGACCTGGGGACGAAGGTCGCCCTGGGTCAGGTCCAGAACGATGAGTTTTTCTCCTATATCTGTTCCCTCGATGAGGAGGATCTCGCCGACGACCGCTACCTGGAGGACGAGAGCCTCTGGTCGAAGGTGAATCCATCGCTTGAGGCCGGCCTGCCGGGTTACGACTATATCCGGTGCCAGATCGCCGAGGCCCGCGGGTTGCCGTCGAAGATGGCCTCCGTCAAGCGGTTATGCTTCTGCATCTGGACAGAGGCCGAGAATCCCGCGATCTCGCGCGAGGCCTGGACGGCCTGCCGGGACGCCGACTTCCCTGTCGAGCAACTCTACGGACGGTGCTGCTGGGGCGGACTCGATCTTTCGGCCACGCAGGACCTGACGGCCTTCGCGCTCATGTTCCAGCCCACGGAAGACGATCCGCTCTGGCGGCTGAAGGTCTGGTTCTGGATTCCCGGGGTCGGGCTTCATCGCAAGGCGGAGCAGGATCACGTCCCTTACATCGCATGGCGCGACGCCGGCTACATCCGGGCGATCGACAGGAAAACCATCGAATACGATTTCGTGATCCGGGATCTCGCCGGGATCCTGGCCGACTATGACTGCCGGAAGATCGCCTTCGACCGCTGGAAGATGAAAGATTTCAAAAAGGATCTGGAGCGCATCGGGGCGACGCTGCCCGAGCTCGAGGACTTCGGTCAGGGCTACAAGTCCATGAGCCCGGCGATCAAGGTCTTTGAGACGAAGCTCATTGAGGGGACGATGCGCCATGACGGCAACCCGTGCCTGACCTGGTGCGCCTCGAACGTCGTTGCGATCCAGGACGCGACGGAAGCGAAGAAGTACGACAAAAGCCGCAGCATCGGGCGCATCGACGGGATCATCGCGGCGGTCATGGCCTGTGGGATCCTCGAGGAATCGTCGCCTGGATCCATTTACGAAGGAATGACGAAAGAGGAAATGAAACAGCGCATGGCATTTTGAAAGGGGACGTTTGGGAATGAGCGGGTTGACAGAGCGAGGGGGGTGGGGGCCGGCGGCGCCGGGCCCTGGTCAGCCGATTCAGTTGCAGGTGGATCTGTCGAAGGCCACGCAGCTCTCCTGCGCGTGCGGGTGCAAGCACTTCACGGTCGTGCAGACGGTCTACACGATCTCGGCGCTCGTCTCGCCGACGGGCCAGGAGCTGACGGCGCAGGTGCCGGTGCTGCTTTGCCTGGAGTGCAAGGCGGTGCTGCAGCCGGGGAAGAAGGAGGCGGAATGAACGAACTTCCGAAGAAGCCGCTATTGCGAGTCGACGAGGTGGCCGCGTACTTCGATGTGACCGAGAAGACGATCTATCTCTGGATCGAGCACGGGCTCCTGGAGGCGGAGAAGTACAAGCGGGTGATCCGCGTGACGCGGGAGTCGATCAAAAATTTCCGGCTGGCGAGCAAAATGAACCCGTTGGAATAAAAAAACAGTGTAATAAGAACCAATAAGAGGAAATAAGGCCACTGCTGTCTTTGAAATCTTTTCTTTTTCCCTTCACGATGGGGCCACCTGGAGGCCCCATTGTCGTTTGTCGGCAGGATAAAGGAATTTTTGATCCGCAATCTCTCGCTTTCGGACCCGAAGGCATGGAATCCCTCGCTCTGGAATCTCTACGGCTCGCAGTCACTCGCCGGCGAGACCGTCACGGAGCAAACGGCGCTCACCTACTCGGCCGTCTATAACGCCATATCGCTCATCTCCGGCACCATCGGTGCCCTGCCCCTGCATCTCATGCAGCGCAAGGGCGAAGCGAAGCGGCTCGCCGACGACCGCGTGATGTACGGCGTGATGCACGACGCGGCAAACCCCTACATGACGGCCATGGCCTTCCGGGAGTGCCTCATGGCGCACGTCCTGGCCTGGGGGAACGGCTACGCCGAGATCATCCGCAACGGCTACGGGGAGCTGATCCAGCTGTGGCCCATCACGCCGAACCGGGTAACGCCGGTCATAGTGGAGGGCGCCCTGAAATACCGGATCCGCATGCCGGGCGGGTCCGACTTGTTCCTGGATCGAGAAATAATCCTGCACGTCCCGGGTCTCGGCTTCGACGGATTTTTGGGCTATTCTGTCGTCGCCATGGCGCGGCGCTCCATCGGCCTCGGCATGGCGATGGAGACCTTCGGCTCGCGCTTCTTCGGCGAGGGGACCCATCCCGGGATCATCGTTGAACATCCCTCGAAGCTCAGCGCGGAGGCCCACTCGAACCTGAAGGCCTCCCTCACGGAGACCTACAGCGGCCTGGGCAACTCGCACCGGCTCATGCTCCTCGAAGAGGGCATGAAGTTTCAGAAGATCGTTATCGACCCGAAGGATTCGCAGTTTTTAGAAAGTCGCCAGTTCAATATCCCCGAAATCGCCCGCTGGTTCAACCTGCCTCCTCACAAATTGAAGGACCTGACGAAAAGCTCTTTCTCGAACATCGAAAGCGAGCAGATCTCCTTCGTCACCGACTCGATCCTGCCGTGGCTCGTGCGGCTCGAGCAGGTCTTCAACATGCAGCTTTTGAGCGAAGGCGACCGGGGCTATTACGGCCGCGGTCGCCTGTACTTCAAGCACAACATCGAGGGGCTTCTGCGGGCCGATTCGGCCGCCCGCGGGGCCTATTACCGCGAGATGTTCAATATCGGCGCCATGTCCATCAACGAAATCCGCGAGAAGGAGGACATGGACCCGATCCCCGGCGGCGACGTGCATCTCGTGCCGCTCAACATGACGACGCTGGAAAATGCCGGGAAGCCCAGGGAGCTGCCCGGCGGCGACAAGACGGCGCCGGTCGGCGCTCCGAGGAAGGGAAATGGACAGGATCAAGACGGCGCGGCTGGCCAGGTATCTCGCCGACAATGACATCAATCTCCACGAGGCCGTCCGGATCCTCCAGGAGGCGATCCGTCAGCAGCTGCTGGCGCGGCTGACAAAAGAAATGGCGAGACCGCTGCGGTCGGCGAGGATAATCACTTTCACGAAGAAGGAGGCCTGATATGAAGCGCTGGTACAGGATCGTCAACAAGGCCGACCGGGCTGAGATCTGGATCTACGAGACCATCGGCGATGATTTCTGGTCGGGCGGCGGCGTGACGGCGAAGAAGTTTCAGGAGGAGCTTTCCGGGATTAAGGCAAAATTAATCGACCTGCACATCAACAGCCCGGGCGGACAGGTCTTCGAAGGCATTACGATCTACAATCTCTTGAAACAGCACGAAGCGAAAATCACGGCATACGTCGACGGCCTGGCGGCGTCGATCGCCTCCGTCATCGCCCTGGCCGGCGACAAGGTCGTCATGGCCGCCAACGCTCTTTTCATGATCCACAACCCCTCGGGGCTCGTCATGGGACAGGCGGCCGACATGCGCAAAATGGCCGATGTCCTGGACAAGATCCGCTCGACCATGTCCGGCGTCTACGCGGGCAAGAGCGGCAAGCCGGAGGACGAGATCAACGAAATGCTCGATGCCGAAACCTGGATGACGGCCGCCGAAGCGAAAGAGGCGGGGTTCATCGATGAAATCGCCGACGAGATGGACCTGGCGGCCTGTGCGCGGTTTGTTCCGGTCATGGCGAAAGCCGGATTCAAGCATATACCGGAGAACCTCTCCGGAGAAAGGAGACCTCCCGAAAACGAACGAGACCTGGAGCGTGTCCTGCGAGACGCCGGCTACACGCGCACACAGGCGAAATCGATCATAGCGGAAGGGTTCCGGTCAGCTCTGCGAGACGCCGAGCCGCCCGCGGACGCTTCCTCGGCCGCCGAGCCTCTGCGAGATGCCGAGCCTCAGAAGCCCGCGAAGATCGACCGCGTCGCTGATCTGCTCGTCCGTGCGGAGAGGGCGGCACCATCAACCAAGACCTCACAGGAGGATAAAAAGATATGAAGACATTGAGTCAATATCGTGAAGACATCAAGGCACTGATGAAGAAGGCCGCGGACATCGACGCGAAAGTCACGCTCGAAAACCGCGACCCCTCGGAGGCCGAACTGAGCCTCAAAAACGAGATCCTCGATACGGTGGAGGACCTGCAGAAGATCGTCGCGGCCATGGAGCGCCAGGAGAGGATCTCCCGGCAGCTCAACGGCCCGGCCAACCAGCCGGTGACGCGTCCCGCTCCGGCGGCGCAAAACGAAACGGAGAACCGGGACCGGTTCGGCTCGCTCGGTCAGCAGCTCGCGGCCGTCATGCGCGCGGGTCTTCCCGGCGGCTCCGTGGACCCGCGGCTCCTGCGCGGCGCGGCATCGGGCCTCAATGAGACGGTCCCCTCCGACGGCGGATTCCTGGTCCAGCAGGACTTCTCCACCGAACTTCTCCAGGACGTCTTCCAGACGGGGATCCTCGCGCAGCGTTGCCGGCGCATCCCCATTTCCGCCAACGCCAACGGCATCAAGATAAACGGCGTGGACGAGACCTCCCGGGCCTCGACCCGCTGGGGCGGCATTCAGGGCTACTGGGCCTCCGAGGCCGAGGAAAAGACGAAGTCGAAGCCCAAGTTCAGGAAGATCGAGCTTAACCTCAAGAAGCTCATCGGCCTGTTCAACGCGACGGACGAGCTTATGGCGGACGCCGCGGCGCTCGAGGGCATCATCCGCTCGGGGTTTGCCTCCGAGTTCGGCTTCCTCGTGGACGACGCGATCATCAACGGAAGCGGCGCCGGTCAGCCCCTGGGGATCCTCAACTCGGGCTGCCTCGTGACGGTGAGCAAGGAAGCCGGGCAGCCCGCGGCGACGGTCATGGCCGAGAACGTCATCAAGATGTACTCGCGCATCTTCGCCCAGAGCCGGCCGAACGCGGTCTGGCTCATCAACCAGAACGTGGAGCCGCAGCTCTTCACGATGTCCCTGGCCGTCGGCACGGGCGGCGTCCCGGTCTACATGCCGGCGGGCGGCCTCTCCGGGGCCCCCTACGGGACCCTCTTCGGGCGACCGGTGATCCCCATCGAGCAGTGCGCCACCCTGGGCACGGTGGGCGACATCATTTTCGCCGACTTAAACGGCTATATCCTGGCCGAGAAAGGCGGCCTCCAGAGCGACATGAGCATCCACGTCCGGTTCATCTACGACGAGCAGGTTTTCCGGTTCGTCATGCGGCTGGACGGTCAGCCCGTGCGGGCCACGGCGCTCACCCCCTACAAGGGCGGCGCCTCCTACACGCAATCCCACTTCGTGGCTCTCGAAACCCGCGCTTAAAAAACAAAAAACAGGAGGTAAAAAAATGTTACTTAATCCTGAAACTTTCCCCATTATCATGGCCCATGAACCTGCCGCTGCTAATGGAATTGGAGACACGGCGGCATGGTGTGACCTTTCCAAGGCGAAGGGCGTCCTCATCACTTTCATTCACTATCGCGGAGGTGATACCAACTGGACGCTGGATGTGCATGAAAGCCCGATTACAACCGGAACGACTGCAATCGCGATTGACTTCCCCATCTGGGCTGCGGTTGACGCCCTTAATGATCCCACGATGGTTCGTCTGGCTGATGGCGTAGGCTTTACCATCAACACGGGAACAATGACGGGCTCGCAGATCGTTCAGTTTTACATTGACGCCTCCATCCTGAGCCCCGGCTGTCGATACATTCAGGCTGGAAGCACGGGTGGCAATGCTTCAAGCTATGCTGCCATTCTCTACCAGCTTGTGGGCGCTCGGTATCAGGGCGATAAGGCCCTTTAATCGGAAGGTGCCGGGGATGATTTCCCCTCCTTGATCATCTCCGGCCCTTACCAAAATCGTGGAGATTGAAATGCTGAAGGAAGAATACGAGCGGATCAAACGGCTTGTCCAAAACAGCATGGACGATCTGGGAAAAAAGATTGCGGTTGAAATCTCCGCGATCCGGCAAGAGATCAAGGCCCTGAAAGAACTGGGCGCGGAAAAAAAGGCCCCGCGTTCTTACAAGAAAGCGGATGACGATTAACCACCAAAATCAGGCGGGCTGTCTGGAATGATGGCAGTCCCCATCCTCAGGAGGATGAAATGAACTACAATCCCTCAACCATTGCCCGCATTGCCGACATTCATTCCGGCATTCGGGTGGAAACCGGAGTGCTTGCTGCGGCAACGTATCTCTTATCGGGCACGCAGACGGAACTATTCAATGTCAGAGGCAGGGTCAAGGTCCTGCATCTTTATCTGGAGGTTATCAGCGCCCTGTCTGCCCATGCCTGCCAGATTGTTTTTAACTGCACCTTCACAGTCCCGGTCATCGCCAAAAATGCCATGTGCGACAAGTGCGCCTCTCTTTCCGGTGCGGCACGGGGTCAGCGTGTCTGGTGGGTCGGCGGTGCGGTGGGAACGGCTGCGGTGCTGACGGACGGTGCGGGGCTTTCCGACATCAACGTTACGCCCCATGTCGTCGGCGGCAAGGATTTCGTCGGCACAATCGGAATCCTTGGTTCCGATGCCTCCCACAATGCCGGGACGTTCATTGGCGTTATCCACTACGTTCCCATGAGCGACGGAGCCTACATCTCGGCGCGGCTGTAATGTTCACTTCGGGGAGCGGGACCCCATGCCCGTTCCCCCCTAACCTCTCAAAAAAGACGGGAGGCGCATCATGGCTGTAAGTCTAATTACGACAATCAAGCGTTTTGTCGGGCTATCGACCGACGCAAAACCCACCGGGGTTCCTGCCGGGTCAACCTTTCTTGCATACGACACGCAGACGCTATACGTCACGCCTGACGACGGCACGACGTGGATACTGAAAGGTATGCCTGCCAATAATGCGGTCGCGGTGACCACAATTGATCTGAAACAGGCTGCTAAAAGTTATACATTGTTCACCGTAACCGCTCAGGCCTGCCTTATTGATTCGCTCGGAATTATCATTCCGGCTGATCTGTCCGGCGAGGCCACATTTAGCGGAATCTCCATTCAATCAACGGACGCTTCCCCTGTTGTATTTTTGTCCGAAACGGATGGATCCAAGGCCAAACTGAATGAGGCAGGAAAACATATCATCTGGATGGGGCCTGATCTGGTAGGTGACACGGAAGAAATTGAGCTTACCATTAAAGGCGGTGCGACCGGAGCCAGTCAGGTCTGCACCGTGTTTGCAAGTTATCGGCCTGTGGTTGCGGGCGGTTACCTGGCCGTATAGGAGAGGTAGAAAATGGAAATAGGGACCGGGATCGCAATCGCCGGGATCGCATTCTCTGCCATGGGGATCTTCTATCGCATCATCCCGCCGAAATCACCCCTCGATGGCCGCCAGCACTGTCAGGACCATTCAGGCATCGTCGAGGGGTTGAAAGCGGCGAATGTATGGTTGAGCAAAATCGACGGCAAGGTGGATCAGCTGCTCAGAAACGGAAGAGGGCAATGAAGGAGAATTTCGACAGGGCCTTTGATCTCACCGTCATGCGATTCGAGGGCGGGGCGGCCTACACGAACGATCCGGACGACCCGGGCGGCGAGACGAAATACGGCATTTCGAAGCGGGCAAACCCCGACGTCGATATTCTCAACCTGACGAAAGCAGCGGCGAAGGAGATTTACAGACATCGATATTGGAACCCTATTGGCGGTGATGAAATGCCCTATCCATGGGATGTGATCGTCTTTGATACAGCCGTCAACTTGGGCGTCTCAAGGTCGTTGGGATTCAAGGCCGAGGTCTCAAGCCCGGCAGAGTACCATCTGGAACGCCTGGCTTATTACATGCGCCTGGTGGCCAAAAGGCCGGTTATGGTTAAATTTTTTAGGGGGTGGGCAAAAAGGGTCGTGCAGCTCTGGCAGGAGACGAGGACATGATCAAAACCTTTTTGATCTTGATCACATTAGTGTTGCTTTTTCCGCTTGCCGGGAAGGCGATGAGTGCATTGGTGCTGTGGCAGGCCTGGATCTACGAGACGGACAATTCAACGATTACCGTCGCCTGGGACCCCGCCGATGGCGCGACGGGCTATGAGGTGAAAACGATTGCAAAATATCCGGATCAGGAATGGACCGTTTCGGTAACGGAACCGCAGGCGGTTCTTCCCCGGCCTCGGACAGGCCTTTTCCGCTTCGCCGTTCGCGCCTTTAATTCTTACGGGTGCAGCGACTGGGCTTATTCTGACGGCGAGACCGCTTCCGTCACCGGGGCTGACGGCCGGACCCAGACGCGGCCCTGGGGCGTCTTCTGGCGTCTTTCGCCCGTCATCATCAAGTGAGGTGAGACCATGAGAATCGCAATGAAGAGCATCGCCTGGACGGACCCGAACGCCGGGCAGGGGGTCGCCGAATTTTATCTCTATTATGCGCCGGGAGAAGCGCCGCCTTTCGATTATGACATGCCGCACGTTGTCATCCCGGCCGTGCCGGACAAAAGCGACTACGTCTACGCGCTTCCCGGCCAGATACCGCTCACCGAAGGGACGTGGACCCTGTGGGTTGCGGCCGCCGATGCGGATGGCAATATCTCCGATCCGGCGAGCGTGACCCGTTTTTTCGATTTCACCCCGCCGCTGGCCCCTGTCGACTTGCGGGTGTTATAGCGTGTGTTATAGCGGGTGTTATAGCGGGTGTTATAGCGTGTGTTATAGCGGCGGTTATTACAGGAGGTGTTATCATGTGGATTGTGGATCAGCTTCCCGGTTTTATCGCCGGCGCCGTCGTCGCGGCCATCGCGTCGTTTTTTATCTGGCGCAACAACCCGGCGCTCATGGACAATATCTACCGGCAGGTCAAGGCCGAATTCGACGAGAAGGAAAAGAAGCTGCGGGCGGAAATCGATGATTTGAAGCTCGAGGAGAAGGTCAAGGCGGTCCTCGCGAAGATGGGTGTGAAGGTATAAAGCAATGAAGTTCATCCATCAATACATCCTGGCCTACTCCATCGTGATCAGCTACCTGATCATCACGGTGTACCTCATGAAGTTGTCATTCTCGCCGACCCCGATGCAGGACAGCACGGGCTCCGTGTTCATGCTCCTCGGGGCACTTTCATCGGCTCTGGGCATGGTCATGATGTACTTTTTCGGCTCGACGAGAGGAAGCGCGGACAAAACGAGCGCCCTGATGACCATGGCGCGCGGACCCCATGCCGAAAGGTGTCAGAGCAATGGCAAAGATTTTGACTCTGATCCTCAATCCCAGGCACCTGCTGATCGCGGTCCTTAGCATCGCCCTGGCCGCGACATGGGTTGCCTACGATGTGCAGAAGCACAAGGCGATGAAGTGCTCTGGAACGCTGGCCCTGTGCGAGACCAACGTCGAGGGCTTCAAGGCCGAGATTTCGAGCGCAAACTCGATCATCGAGTCACTGAAGCGAAACCTGGCGGCGATCCGGCTCCAGGCCGAGGAGTGGCGCCTGCTTGCGGCGGGGGCCGACGAGCTCAGGCGCAGGATCCTCGAATTGCAGGAATCGCCGCGGGAATGCGAGGTGCTCCATGAAGAATACCGGAAAGTGGCTGGCGACATCACTCTGTATTTTAACGATGGCGGCCTGCGGGGGAAAATCCACCGTCCAGATCCCGCAGGTGATCGAGCAGCCCCCGAAATACTGCCCGGCGCCTCCGCGCCCGCTGCTGGCGGAGCCGAAGACGACGCCCGTCCTTCTCGATGATTACCTGGCGGTCGTCGAGTACGCCCTGCAGCTCGAGGCGACGGTGCGCTGTTACGAGGCAAAGAAATAACCCTTTTACTCTCTCTGCGACGGGGCGGACCGGAGTTTACCTCCTTATCCGGTCCGCCCGAACAGAAAGGGCGGATGATGAAAGCTCAACTCTACACGGCCCCGACAATCGAGCCCATCACCCTGGCGGAGCTCAAGACCCATCTGCGGGTGGACTCGGAGACGTTCGCGGGAAACCTGACGACGGTGCCCAGCATCCCCCCCGGAAGCCACGGCATCCACGAGCTCATGACGCTCGACGTGGCGCCCGGCGGCGCCGGATGGGCGGCAGGCGACACGATCACCGGCGACACCAGCCACGAGACCTGTGTCATTGTCCAGGTCCTCACGGCGACAACCTACTACGTCCGCGACCGCTCGGGGGCCTTCACCCCTGGCGAGGTCCTCTCGAACGGCACGATTGCGGCTGACCAGGGCCCGGCGCACCCGGTCTTTGCGGCCGGCTATTTCCTCATCGGCGAGGCGGCCGACGTCCTGGGCAGGCAGGCGGTGGTGAATCTCAACGCCGGCGCCGTCGGAGCGGGCGGCACGGTGGATGCGAAGATCCAGGACTCAGACGACGGAGCGGCCTGGGCGGACGTAACTTTAGGGGCCTTTGAACAGGTCACAGCGGCAAACGAAAACGCCGTACAGGAAAAGGCCTACACGGGGACGAAACGCTACATCCGGGTCGCGGCCAATGTGCTGGGAGCAACCTGCCAGTTCGGGGCCGACGTGATCGTAAACGACGCCACGACGGTCGAAGACGACGACCTGATGGACCTCATCGTCGACGGCCGGGAAGCGGTCGAGGCGATCACCCGCCGTCGCCTGCTCACCCAGACCTGGGACTACTACCTCAAGGACTGGCCGAAAGGCGGCGCCATCGTCCTTCCCTTCGGATGCTTGCAATCCGTCACGGCTGTTTCCTGGAAAGACGCCGCCGGCACCGAGACGACGCTGACCGTCACGACGGATTACCTCGTCGAGACCAACGGCGACCAGTGCGGGCGTGTCGTTCTGCCGGCCGGATCGTCCTGGCCGTCGGGGAGACTCTACCCGGTAAACCCGATCAAGGTCCGCTTTGTCTGCGGATGGACCGCGGCGGATAAGGTTCCGAAGAACATCAAGCGGGCGGTGAAATTCATCGCCGAGGCGGCCTACTACCACGGCGACCGGCACAATGCGCTCAAGCCCGCCATCGACCGGCTGCTGGCGCCCTGGCGCCTCTGGGAGGAGTTTTGAACCCGAACACGAGTCCCGGTGAATTGAACAAGCGCATCGCCCTGCAGATACCTTCCAAGGTCCCCGACGGAATGGGAGGCTTTGTCGTGACCTGGGTCGATACGGCGACGGTCTGGGCGGCGATCTGGCCCATAAGCGCCGCCGAGACGATCGAGGCGGGCAAAATGGGGATGACCGTGACGCACCGCATTCGCATCCGCTACCGTTCGGTACTGCGCCCGTCGTGGCGCATCGCCTTCGGGGGACGCTATTTCAATATCGTGAGCATCATTGATCCGAACACGGCCCACCGCTGGCTGGACATCCTTTGCAAGGAGGCGGCTTAAATGACAGTAATGTCAGATGATATTGGAAAAGAAATTACGGACGCTTTCGGCCTTAAAAATTGCAGAAAACTCACAATTTATTTTGAAGTAGGCAAGATCGTTATGATCGAAGCTGAAACTTTTCCAGAGGAAAATGATGCAAGAGAGGATTTCTCTATTCTTAAGAGATACAAACTCGTGGAGATGGAAGAGGAAACACCATGAATAATCTCCTCGCCGCCGTCATGACGAGAATCGCCGGCTCGGCCCTTTCCTCCAGGGTGGGCGGCCGGATCTTCTACGACGAGGCGCCGCAGGGCACAGAATATCCCTACGTCGTCTTCTCGATCGTGACGGGTACGCCGGAGGATACGTTCCTCGACTATCTCGACGAGACGATCATCCAGTTCTCGCTCTATTCGATCTCGCCGGGAGTTGCGGAGATCGCGAGCATGTACGCGGACCTCAAGACCCTGCTCGACTGGAGCGTGATGCCCATCACGGCTAACTACCATATCTGGACGATGCGGCAGAACCTCACGACGATGCGCGAGGACGTGACCGCGCCGGACGGAACCGCAGGGATCCGGCACTGGGCGGTGGACTACTCGATCATGACGGAGAAGAAATAGAATGTCGAATCCGGAAACCTTATGGAAGAATCTGTCAGATAGACAAAACTGGCGGGACTACATCCTTCCAGGGAGAACAGACGCGGAGTTCAGTTATGAGGGATGGGTCGAAGCGCAGAGGCTCTTTTATTTTTTCGATTCCTCGAGCACGGTCGTCGATTATGGGTGCGGTTGGGAGCTCGTGGAGGTTCAGGATCCGGACGACAAGGTGGGCAACGGCTTTGCCATCGTCATCCGCAAGAAAGGAAAGAGGGCGGCATGAGGATTCTGGTGACGGCGCGCTACATCTCCGGGGCCTCCGTTGAGGGCGGCTCGAGCCGCTACATGCGCTGCCTCATCGACACGCTGCGGGCGCTCGGCCACGAGGTGATCGAGACGACGGACCCGGGGAAGTTCTCCACGATGCCTCTGGATCTCATCCTCTGCAGCCATCCGGAGCGCTTCGAGGCGATCCGGCGAAATCCGTCGCGAAAGGTCTACATCGCGCACGGGCTGATCCCGGACGAGCACATGGTCGCCGGCGCCGACCGTTACGTCGCCGTGAGCGAGGAGGTGCGGGCGGCGAACCTCAAACGCGGCATCGAGAGCGTCGTCATCCCGCAGCCCATCCCGGTCCTGGACCAGGTCAGGCCGGGCGCCGATCTCCGGCGGATCCTCGTCATCCGCCGCGAGCCCGTTAAGGACGATCCGTTTGCCTACCTTGCGGCTCGCTACGAGCTGCGATATTCCGATCTGGCAAAACCCATCGAGGGCCAGATCGCCTGGGCGGATCTTGCGATCAGCCTCGGCCGCGGCGCCCTGGAGTCCATGATGATGGGGAAACCCGTTCTGGTGGCCGACAACAGGCCCTACATCGGCGCCCTGGGCGACGGCTATGTCACCCTGGAAAACGTCGCCGAGCTCGCCAAACACAATTTCTCCGGCCGGCGTTACCGTCGGCCCGTAACGCGGGAGTGGATCGAGGCTGAGCTTGCGAAATACGAACCGCGGGACTCGGATCGCCTTCGGAGCTGGACCGAAGGCAACTGCAACGCGCCGATGATCGCCCGGAAGATCATCGATCCCGGCTCTGTGCTCGCCTTCGGTGTCCTCGTGAACGACATCCAGCGCCTGGACATGTGTTTCCGGCAGAGCGGCATCGAGGGCAAGGCGCATATCCTGATGAACCCGGAAAGCGCGACGAAAGGCCTGAACCGCCTCCTGGCGGCGATGGAAAACGAAGGGGCCGAGATCGGGGTTCTCGCCCATCAGGACATGCATTTCCGGCAGGGATGGGTCGACCAGGTCCGCGACCAGGTGGCGAAGCTTCCTCCTTCGTGGATTGTCGCGGGCATCATCGGGAAGGACATGCAGGGGAATATCTGCGGGAAATTGCACGACATGCGGATCGCCCCGCAGTTCAACACGTCGGAGATGCACGAGTTTCCGCACCCCGCCTCCTGCTTCGACGAGTGCTGCATCATCGTCAATCTCAAGAAAGGTTTCCGTTTCGACGAGCGCCTGGACGGATTCGATCTCTACGGGACGATGTGCGTCCTGCAGGCCTGGGAGCAGAGAGGCACGGCGTGGGTGCTGGACGCCTTCGCCGAGCACTACTGCATGAGACCCTTTAGCTGGTTTCCCGATGCGGATTTTCAGGCGCGCTGGAAGTGGCTCCACGGGCGGTTCCCGGGAGCGCCGCGGATCGACTCGACGGTCATGGGCGCCCCTCGCGATAAAACGGCAGTAGCATAAAATCTTTGGGAGGTGTTGAAATGGCATCAATCGGCGGCAGATTAGCAAAAGTGATGTATGGCTCGGTGACGGTCGCCGGGATCGGAGAATGGTCCATGAGCGGCTTCGTGCCGGACGTGGTGGAGGACACCGCCTTCGGCGACACGGTGAAGAAATGGAAAAACGCGGGGATCGCGGACGCCGGTGAAATCACCTTTTCCGGCAACTATGATCCGGACGACACGAACGGCCAGGTCATGCTCAACTCGCTGGCCACGTCGGGCAAGGGGCTTACGAACCTCTACTTCTACGAGGATACGAACCACTTCTGGCGGGTGGGGGCCGGCGGCGAGCTCATCCTGACGGAAGTGGCGCCCATCAAGTTCATCAAGAATGGTCTGGCGACGACGAGCTTCAAGTGCAGGATCTCGGCGAAGGCCATGGAAAGGGTCGGTTCGTAATCCATGACGGTATTCGATCTCGAGGACAGGCAGGGTGTCTGGTTCGATATGGAAGGCGGCGGAAGGGTCCAGCTGCGGGCTCTCACCGCCGAGGACCTGAAGCGGATCCGCGCCCGCACGGTTACGAAACAGGCCGAGATCACCCGGGTGGACGGGGTGGTCGCCCGCGTCGCCTGGGAGGATATCGACGAGGAGCTCCAGAACGAGCTTTTCTGGGATCACTGCATCGTTGCCTGGGAGAAGTTTGTCGATTCGAAGGGCACGATGATTCCCTGCACGAAGGCGAACAAGGTCCTGCTCATGACGCGCTCGGTTAAGTTCGCCCGTTTCGTCGCGGAAAAGCTCAAGGAGCTTGCCGATGACGACGCCATGAGGGCGGAGGCCGCCGAAAAAAACTGATCGAGTGGGTCGAGTGGTCCGACGAGCTCGCCCCTCGATGCGCCGACTGTCGGGAAATGTACGGGCGCCGCATCCCGCCCGCCGAGCCGCCGTGCAAGACGTGCCGGGTGGAACTGCTGGAGGAAAACGAGGAGACCGCCGCGGTCTACATGCTCACCCGCCGCCAGGTATTGACGGCGGGACCCGGAGAGCCGGTGGACATCTCCATCCCGGCCATAAAGATCGTGATGGATCTCTACGGGGTGCGCGACCAGAAACGGTGCCTGAACCGCGTGCGACGGCTCTTCCATCACTTCAGGGAGCGGAAGGAATGAGGGTCTCGAACTGGAACCCGCAGCAATGGGACGGCGAGATCATGGCGGCGAGCCTGGAGCGGCTCCGCAAGGCGGCCGAGGTCGTGGCCGACCGGGCCCGGGAGCGCTGCCCCGTGGGGACTCTCTCGCGTCCGATCTATAAGAGCGGACCCTATGCCGGAAAGCCCTGGACGGCGCGCGACGCCGGCGCGCTGCGACGCTCGATCCGCGTCGTCGAGAAGAAGCAGCCGCACGGTTACCAGTTTGCCGGGAACCGCAATGTCCGGATCTACGCCGGCAACTACCTTGTCTATTACGCCCGGATCGTCGAGTACGCCGGGAAGGCCTTCATGCGCCCGGCCCTGAACGCAAGCAAGAGAAACATCCGCAACATCCTGGAGAACGGTTGATGGCAAAGGGAAAGCCCATCGGGACCATATTCGCGGAGCTCGACCTCGATACCACGCGGTACACGAAGGCCCAGCAGCGCCTGCTCCGGGATGCGACGAGCACCTCTCTTTCCATCGAGGACAACTTCCGCAAGCTCGGCATCAAGTCTTCGGCCGAGTTCGATCTCATGCGGGCGAAAATCGAGAACTCCTACCGCATGATCCGAAACTCCGCCCTGGCGACGACGAACGATATCGTCCGGGCCGAGAAGGCGAAAAACGCCCAGATCGCACGCCTGGACGAGATGCAGTACGGCCGGAAGTTCGCGCACATCGAGATGCTGAAAAAAAACTGGCTTGCCGCCGCCGCCGTGATCGGATCGGCCATGTACGCCGCAGGGCGCGCCTGGGACATGGCGAAGCTGGGCGCGGAGTATAGCGAGCAGCGGGGCATTCTCGACAACCTGGCGCGGAAATACGACCTGACGGCCGACTCCATCGTCCGGGCCATGGAAAGGGCGAGCGACGGGCTGATCGCAAGAGCCGATCTGATGAAAATCGCCCTGGGCGGCCTTTCGAAGGGGCTGAAACCGGAGCAGCTGATCGAACTGGCCGACGCCGCCCGGATCCTCGGCGATGCCGCGGGCAAGACGGCCAGGGAGGCCCTGACGGATCTCACGGAGGCCCTCGAGACGGGCCGCGCCCGGGGACTCAAAAACTATCTCGGGACCGCCCTGGACCTGGAGACAGCCTTCGGCGAGCTCGTCGGCAAGATGACCGAGGCCGAGAAGGCGCAGGCGATGTATTCCATCACCATGATGGAGGCGACCCGCCTGCAGGCCCAGCAGACGGGCGAGGTGGACAGATCGGCCGACAGCCTGGAGCGGCTCGAGGCGAAGTACCAGAACCTGATGAACACCATCTCGGTGGCGATGAAGTCCATCGTCGTCGGGCTTCTCACAAGTGAAAGCTGGATGCAGGGGGCGCTCGCCATGTCCGGCCTCGAGATGCCGGAGATGCCCCCGTCCGCCGGTCCGTCAGCGGATGAGAAAAGGAAAATGGACGAGTCGATCCGGCGCTATCAGGATCAGATCGACGCGCTGAAAAAGATCATCGCGGCCCGGGCCGACGCGGCGAAAAGCGCAAAGAAAACCACCGAGGACATGACGAAGATCGAAGAACAGGCCTACCTCAAGGAGATGGCGCTTTTCGACGAAATCGAAAAAGAAAACGCCCGGCATCTCGAGGAGATGCGGAAGGAAAACGAAAAGTACGAAGAGGCTCTTTACCTTTCCGAGATGGAGCGATTCGATCGTCTGGAAAAAGAAAACGCCGATTACCTCGAGCAGATGAAAAAAACCGCCATCGAACGATTCCGGATGGAGCGCGACATCTATGAGGACCTGCGGGGTTACGAAAAGAGCTACTACGACGCCGCCCTGAGGCTCATTAATGAGCAGGCCAAGCGCTACCGGGAGGCCGGAGTCGACGAGGTGGCCGTCGCCGTCTGGGTGCGCCAGGAGATCGTCAAGGAGAACATCAGGAAAGGGAAGTCATCGGAGGATTTCGTCAAGGGATGGGCAGCCGGTCTCGAGGAGATGCGCCGCGATGCCCTGACCTGGGGAAAGGCCGGATATGACGTATTCAAGACCTTCGCCGAGGAGTCCCGCGGGACCGTCTCCGACGTCCTTTTCGATGGCATCAAGGGCAAGACGAAGGATTTCGAGGATTACTGGTACGATTTCGCCGACGCGCTTCTCCGGAAGTTCACGGACATCTGCGCCCAGATGCTTGTGGAATGGCTGACCACCCAGGCGGCCATGAAAGCCGCCGGAAGCGGCCTGGGATGGCTCTCGGGCATCCTGGGCTTCTCGTCGAGTCCGTCTTCTTCACCCCTTCCGCTTGACGAATTTTCATCCCCTTACGCGAAAGGCGGGGTCTTTGATCGTGGTTCTTTGGTCCGGTTCGCCGCCGGCGGCGTCATCGACCGTCCGACGATTTTCCCCATGACGAATGGAATGGGCCTCATGGGCGAACGGGGCCCCGAGGCCATCATGCCGCTCAAGCGCCTTCCCGGCGGCCGCCTGGGCGTTGAAGCGGCGCCGGCGCAGCAGAGCCTCACGGTCAGCGTCGGGCCCATCATGGTGGACAAGAAGAATAACCGCATGGCCTCCGAGCTGCGCGACGAGATCGAGGATACGGTCCAGCGGGTGATCCGGAGGTACAGCTGATGGCAAACGTGGTGATCGGGACGCATACCTGCAAACTGGATCCCATGCGGATGACGATGGTCCGGGCCGATAAGTCCTGCGCCTCGGTGAAGACCTACTCGTCCGTCGCCTACTTCTCCTGGGGCATCTCCATTATCGGCAAGGAGCTTCTGCTGGAGTGGCCTGTCATGGACGCCGACGAATTCGAGGAGCTCGACACCATCTTCAGGGCCGACGCGCCCTTCACTTTCGAGCCGAATGACGGGGTGGCGAGCAAATCTTACACCGTCGAGATGACGTCCTTCACCGGCGATTACTGGCGCGGCCGGGGCGTGACGGCGGATGTCACGAGGAAAAACGTCAAGATGACCCTGCTCATCCTCGCGGAGACTTCCTGATGGCAATCGCACTCGGAGCAGAACTGGCGGCGGCGCAGGACGAACAGAGCCGAAAACCCATCGTGGAAATCGTATCCAGCCCCAGCCGTTCCGACATTCCCTTCGACGGCCAGTTTCTTACAGCTGAAACATTTCAGGAATACGATCCGTCAGTCATCAGCCACAGCAGCGGTCGCATGGTGATCGCCTATGTATATTATCAGGGCACGACAAGCGGCATCAAACTGGTTCGTACCGATGCAGAGCGGACTGAATTTTTCACCACCACTCTTCCCCTTTACACCTACATCCAGAATGAAATCAAAAGTGTCTCCATCTGCGAAATGACGAATGGACATATCGGCATGGTTCTGCTGGTGCATAACAAAACCTCGAGCCGCTATTATCTGGTGCGAAGAATTTACACGGTGGAAGGAGCCGCTGTATCGGATGCCGACATTGCATATTGGACGTCCAGCACCTACACCTCAAAGGCATGGGTTCAAACCATAGGGGAAAATGCCTATCTTCTGGTTTACGGCAAAGCGTCTGGAAGTGATTTTTATATTTACAAAAGAACGTCGGCTGATTATTTGACATGGAGCAACGAATCGGCCCTGAGCATCGGCGGCCTCACGTCGACGTGGCGGTTGTCCAACCCATCCCTTATCAAAATATCGACAGGCGACATCTGGCTTTGGTTTGATGCGCTGGAACAGGTCGGCGCAAACAATGAAGAACTGACAAACATTTATTATTCGGTCAGCACGGATAACGGGGATACATGGGCCGATGCAGTGCGGGTCACCGATTATAATACGTTCGCCCAGCGTGCCAATCGTCCCGTTGCCGTCCAAAAGACGGCGGCGCAGATGCAACTGCTGTTCAACCGAATTGCTGGCGCAATGCACATGGACACAAACACAGCGGGATGGAGTGGAAATTCTGTTGCCGTATTGCTACTCCATTTCGATTCTGTTGCCAGAAAATTATATTTCGTGGCTGGGACGCGGCAGAACATATGTGTTGACCGGATTATAAAAATTGACATTGACTCGTGGACGGTGGAACAATACTGGGACACCACGACGACCCCGGCGATCAGCCCTGCCATTTCATATCCCGATCGCGATTGGACTCCATATTTAAACAATGCGTATTGTGATGAAAATTTGATCGCTCTTTTTGGGGAGAGCGTCGATTATAAAGGGGCCATATTTTTACTGGACGGCAATACCAATACGATAACGACCTATGCGTTTTGTAATTTTGCAAAATATGGAATCACCCAAAATGTTAGTCACGACATCCCTGCAGAGGGAGCGATAAGGCACGTTCAAGTCGACAAAAAAAACAATCGACTGTATGTCTACTGGTCGGCTGTCGGAACCCTTTATACCAGAGTGGGACTTGGCTACATTGATCTTAAGGAACCGGGGCCGATGTATGGGTTCAATAAAGTGCTGCACAATTACGATGTCGGCATAAAACATTCGGACAATATGGGATTGAGTTCAGCCGCAGATCATTTCAGCCACGTATATCCAGACGATGACTATTTCATTATTTCGTGGAGCAACTATTCCAGTTATTTAGGCGGGACGCTTGTTTTTATTCTGTCAACGGGTGCCTTATATAAATTTTACAGACGATCAACCCACGACAATTATCCGAGGCATGGCCTTTATTCCTGTATTTATCACGCTAACAGATTATGGGGATCATTCATTTACGAAAGTGGATACGGAGAAGATACAAAGAGGGGATTGTGTGAAATTGATTTTGAAACGGACAATATCCGATACCACCGCCCAACATATCAAACATGGGATAGTTACAGGCTTGGCGCTACGGGAAACAATAGCGCCATGATAGCCATATCGCCGCACGAAATTTTAATAGCCACGAATGTGAGCGGCGTTGTCAAATTTGATACTATATCGGAAACATGGGTAGAATACTCCAACAGAACCATTCCGGGGTTTTCAAAAGATGGGGATGATAGGGGATATGTGAACGTGGCTTATGATCCGGTTGAAGGATTGGTGATGACCGGAAAACGGAACATTTTAATTTCATGGGTCGGATTAACCATGTTCCCCATCGAAGGCGATTTGCGGCAGACCCAATTCAAAATAGGGAGTGATTCGGGAGGATGGGACTTCGGGCCGTCTGCGCAGCTGATACAGGGTTATCGGGACTACAATGCAACAGGCGCTGCTGAACCCGGAAGCACTACGGCAATGTATGTGTTCTGGACGAACGAGAATGCAATCAAAAAGAAAAGCATCAAGTGGGACAAGGACGGATCGCAAATTGATCTGACAGAATTTGTCATCGGGGAAGTGGCGACACGGAAATCCATTGACGGATCACCTTCCAGCCTCAGTTTTTCGGTCAGCCACGGCCATCTTTTCGACCCTTACAATCAGGCAAGCCTTTACAGTATTATGTTGCGGAAGGGTCGGAAGCTGGCCTTGAGATTTGGTGAAAAAATCGACGGCTCATCTTATTGGATGGATGCGGGCAGTTATTATGTGACAGGCACATCGTTTTATCTCGAGCGTGGACAATACCCCGAAATGAAAGTGGAAGCCGAAGATCGGCGAGCTATCTGGCAGCAGCATCATGTTTATGCGACGGAAATATACAATACCGGACCGAAAGAAATTTTGACGGACGTGCTGCAAAAACAGGCCGGGTTGACTCTGGGTGATATTGCCATGCCGGATTTCGTGAATTCGGCTCCCATTGAAATGCAGTGGATTGAAACGACGATGGACGAAATCATCAATCAAATCTGCCATCGCTTCGGTTATTATTTCCGTTTCAATCAATCGGGCAAGGCGACGGCCCGACGCATCGTCAACATGGGTGATCCTGACCACGTTTACCCGGACAATACAAAGCTGTTTCGCTTCACGCCGGATGATCGATATTCAGATTTCACAAACCGGGTCACGGTGCAGGGGCAGGAAAATACGTTCACCGAGGTTACCTTTGAAGAAGAACGAGTCGGATTTCTGAATGGAACTGTCGGGTGGTGGGGTTACAAAAAAACATTCGATGTCTGGTATTCCGAAGACCGCAGCCGCCGATGCGTGCATCCAAGGCTCCACGTTCTGGAAACGGCCACATCCATTGCATTTCAATTACAGGGCAAAATCACGGAATCGCTGCGGGAAGGGACAATGGTGGGTTACCAGGACCGTTACTGTATTGTGAGGGTGGAAGCGCCGAACCTGACCCCGCAGCTGATCACGGCGATCGCTCTTGTCGGTGCGGGTCTTTCGCTGGGTGATCTTTCATTCCCGATGGGTGGGATGACAGTCCCGGTCGGAAAGGTAATTGAAAAAGCGGGACTCATCTGGGCTTTAATGATCCTGGCATCGACAGGAAATTATCAATACGAGATATGGGCGCAACCGAAAGGGCAAGTCAGGCGAAGCATACAGGCGACGTGGGATGACATTCCCCACCAAAATGAAATCAATGCCATTGTCGAGCAAAAAATAGACGATCCGCTTTGCCAAACTGTTTCAGCCTGTCATTTTGTGGCAAACTTCGAAGGGATGATCGTTCAGATGCAGAGGCGGCGGGTATTGATTGAGAAGGTGGCGCATCTGCAAGATGAGGATGGAGATATTATCCGTGTCAGGCATCCATACAGCGGGCAGACTGTTGACCTGTTCGTGACAAGTCTGGAGAGGCGATTTAAAAAAAGCACGGGGGCAAATGACGGATATTTTATCGATCAGATCGAAGGCTGGGTAATCAATCAATGAGATTATACGGCGGCAGACTGATAAGAAAAGCGTTACGGCAGCAGCTACAGGAACGTCAAGAAATGCGGGACGCCATTGTGTTTGACGTGAACGCTGCTGAACGATATTGCCGCGTCCGCATTCAGGGCTCCAATACATTGATCAAGGCCCGCTTCCCGGAGAATTACGAAGCACAGCCCCAGTATATCAAAACGGGAAACGCCGTTCGCATCACTCATCCGGGCGGGAACAAATCCAGGGTGGAGGTGACGGGTCACGGAATCCTTATTCCCACCATTTTGCCGGGCGGGATACCGCCGGTTTTGCCCGAACCAGGCGATACAGTTCTGACAGGTGGGACGCTTTCGCCGAGTGATCCTCCGTCCATGGCCGTGACGGTAGCACCCGGAATCATTCGCGTTGACGGTCTTGTTTATTCCATCCAGACGCTGGAAATGGATCGGGCTGATATCGAAATGGATCAGTTCGACCTTATTATGGATGGCGTGTCAACGGTGGTAGCGCTTGATCCGGCACACGCAACCCTTTTCAGGTATGACTCAATCGTTGTCGGCAAAGACGGTATTGTCGATGTCGTAAAGGGAGCCAATTTTGCACATACAGCAACCGTGATTCCCGACCCGCCTTGGCCTCCTGAAGATCACGTTCGACTGGGCTGGGTTCTCATTTATCCGGGTATGACTGCGGTCACGGCGGCAGACATCAACCGCTTGTTTACCAAACCCGTTGCGGCAGAATTAAGGGTGACAATTGACAAGCAGGAATTGCATTGGCCTCAGACGTCGGCAACCATCAGCGTTTCCATTCGTGATCAATACGGAAATCGACTGCCCCATGAAGGGGCGGGATATTACGTGACGGTCACATGGACTGCGGGCACGGGATCATTACGGCAGGGGGGAATTGATCATACCTCGGCAGAGGGGCCTTTTTCATTTTATATGCACTCCTATACTTCCCTTTATTATACAAGAGAGGAAACAGACAAATCCCCGGTTTGGGAATTGACGGAAGCCGAAACAAGGATGTCGTCGGGAACGTATTGTTTGAATTACGATTCGTTTGGCGAGCTTGTAATGTAAGGAGGATTTAATGTTTGAAAAAATCGAAAGGATTGCAGCAGCCCTTGAAGCCATCGTCAGGGTGCTGGAAGAAATAAACGATTGCCAGAAGAATTATATTTCGCTGGTAGAAAGAGAAACATCAAAACAGCCCCAGAACATAATGACGATCTTTGACGAAGTCAGATCGCTGATGGGAGGTAAACATGGGCAGTAACCATCACACACCTTGGTCGGCGGGCGTTACCCGATTCACGGCGGCTTCGATGAACCCGGCGCTTTCAGATTTGGATCGGGCCATCACCTATCACAAACTGGTAATGGTAAGTTGTGACGGCGAGGTGTCGTGGGTTAGCGGCACCGGGACATTGTCGTGGAACGGCACCATTCATTTTTATTTTACCCGCGCTGACGGAGTCTCCATCCACAATTCGGTCGCGGCTTCCAGTATTGCGCTTGCAGATGACGAATACGCCTACGTCACTCTGTCGGAAACGAACAACCAGGTCTTGACCGTTTCCAAAAAAGCAATCGACAAAGGGAATGCTTCAACATTTGCCGATTACAATATCTGCGTTTTGGGATTTCGTAATGCAACCGATGATCAATTTTATCCCGTCGATTTGCGTGTAAAAATAGAAGAATTTCTTCCCGCCGGGGTTCAAGCATTGACGTGCGCTGACAGCGTGACAATCGACTGGACAAAAGGGGCGACGGCCACAATGACGTTAGACCGGGCCAGCACGGAGATCACGCTGGATAAAGGTGTTAATGGCAAAGTGTATCGTCTGCTTTTGGTTCAGGACGGAACAGGCAGCCGAGAAGTGACATGGGCGACGACCGTTAAATGGATGGGAGGCGAATTGCCTGCGCTGACAGAGGATATAAACGCTGAGGATATCATCACGTTTATCAAAATCGGCAACAGCTGGTATGCGTCGGCTTCCCTCGATTTCGGAGAAGAAATATGAGCACGATTACGCGCAGAGAGCCTCAAAATGTCGCGTGGGATGCCCCGACCGCCATTCTTGACGATGTAGCTGTGCCATATAAAAACCTCGAACTGGCATCAGACCGAAGAACGAATTTTAAGGAATATACATCTGATCAAGCCCCGAGCGGATGGACGGCCCGATGGGTGACAACGGGCGTGAATTGGCGTGTGCGAGAGGATAATCAGGTAATTGGCGGTAAAAAATTACGGGCCGAAATGACGGGCACGACAAATGCGCGTAGAGGCCTTTCTTGGTTCTCGGCTGAAAATGTGGATATTTATTGCAGAACGAATAGCACACATTATGATCCATCTGCAACTGACATGACCCATCAAGGGATTTTCGTGCGAGGATCAGGAAATGCCGCATCAGAGCAAATGTATATTTTGCTATTAAGAAGAGCAGATACTACCGGAAGTGAAAAAATTCAGATAGCAAAATATATAGCTGGGACACAGACGGCAATTGCTGATAAGGTATTTGCTTGGGTAGGCAAAGGTTTTCTTTGGCTTCGATTTCAGGTCAAAGGAAATGCATTAAAAGCCAAAGTCTGGTCTGGCGAAAAAGAGGATGAACCGGCAAACTGGGATATATCTACAACCGACAATAGCATCTCCGGCAGCGGATGGTGCGGCGTCTTCGCGTTTTATTCGCAAGGCTCCACTCATTGTTATGATTTTGACGTTTATTATACAGATCATTATTCGGTCCAATCGGGTTATCGTATTTCTCCCGATCTCGATTTGACGGATGCCGGATTATACGAGTCAAGTCGTATTTCATGGCAGGCCGACATCCCGGACGATACGGATTTAAAAGTTTTTGCAGCAATTACTAATGGAGACGAACCGGAGTCCGAAGATTGGGAAAAAATAGAAAACGGTGATCCGATTCCGGGTCTTGTTTCGGAACAGGATTTGACGGGATTGGTTTTGTGGATCAAGGCGGAGCTTGAAACTGATGACAGCACCATTTCACCAGAACTGTCCTCGCTATTGGTAGAGATTAATAAGAAGGTTGTGGTGCTGTCCGGTGCTGGTTTGTTTTTCTGCCATGGATGATTGAACCATTGACCGCGTGCAAAACGGCAGGCAACGGCGGGACGCCGTCAACGGAAGGCGGTTTGTTTTTTGCGAACGGATAAATTACAGTAATCCCTTCATGTAGTCACAATGTAGCCATCAGGCAAGAAAAAAAAGGGCCGGATTTTACATCCAACCCGTTGATTTTACTGGTGGGTCAGGGCGGAATTGAACCGCCGACACCCGGATTTTCAGTCTAAAGGTCGTTCGTCGGATTCTGTAATCATATCAAACTATTAAATTTCAATATCTGTAGTCACTCCTCATTTAAGTCATTAATTTTATTATTGTTCGTGTAGTCACGCCGGAAGGCCTTCAGGTTCCGATCGACCACGGCGGCAGCCCCGCGGAGGTGCTCCGTCGCGACGTGGGTGTAGAATTCCGTTGTGGAGACCTTCGAGTGACCCAGGTAATTCTGGATCAGGCGCATATTTACGTCTTCGCCCATGAGGATCGTCGCGATCGAGTGGCGAAGCAGGTGCGGATTCACCTTTTTCTCCACGCCGGCGCGCGTCACGGCCCGGGCCAGGGCCTTGCGGATGTTCAACACGGGGCGACCCGTTTTTCTGTTCAGAAAAAGGTACTGGCCGAGCCTCGCCATGGCCTCCGCCTTCTCCAGGTGCGAAAAAAGCCAGCCGTTTAGAGGCAATGTCTTCCAGGAGCCACCCTTCTGCTTCACCCGGACGGTCCGGTTCGCGAGGTCGAAATCCTCTGGTTTCAGCCACCGGGCCTCGGCTTTGCGAAGCCCCAGCGTGAAGAGGCACAGAAAATAGATGCGGTAAGTCTCCTCGGCCGCCTCGATGATCCGGACGGCCTCGCCGAAAGTAAGCGGGATCGGCGTGGGGCGTTTCGCCGGCAGGGCCTCGATCTCGATGGGCCGAAGCCGCAGGCCCTCCTTCTTGCGGCACCAGCGGAGGAAGCCGGAGAAGTAGGAAAGCTCCTTGTTGATCGTGCGGTTCGAGATGGGTTCCTTTTTCTTCTTGAAGTGGTGCTCGGCCTTGCGGAGCTTTTTGTAGAGATTGATATGATGGTCGTTTAGCTCTTCGAGGAGCTCCTTGCCCAGGATCCGCTTGAGGTGGCGCTCCCAGATGCGCTCGAGGTCGTAATGAGTCCCCTCGGCCCGGTGGATCCCGTACCAGTCAAGATAATCCGGGAAGAGCCGCTCAACGGTCGCGCCGGCCGGCAGGGCGATCTCGTCGGCGCCTTTTGCCGCTTTCTTCATGAGGACCTCGATGGCCTTCGCCTGGTCCTCGTCCCGGACGGACTCCGGCAGTGTCACCCGGGCCCGCTTTCCCTTGCGGCCCTGGGGGTAGTAATCGACGACGTAGCGGGAGCCACGCTTGCGGACGGCCATCAGTAATTCACCTTTTTGCAGACTGGGCACCACCAGCCATCCTTGCCCGGATCACCGGCAAAGACATAGCGACAGGTCGGGCAGACGGCGCCGTTCTGCGGCTTCGGGACGGGCGTGAGCTCCGATCCGCAGTGCTTGCACTTGACGGCCTCGGGCTTTACGAGTTCGGCGCAAAATGGGCATTTCGCGAGGCTTTCCTTCGGATCGTTTTCTATTTTCGGCAGAAGGGCGACGGCGAATCCGAAGGGGCCGAAAATAACGCCGAGAAGAAGCCAGGCGCATCCGCTTCTGCCGCGGCTTACGGCGATCATCGCCGAAACGATCCCGCAGAAAACCCAGAGAAAAAGCCACGCCATCTTATTCCTCCATGAGCCGGATCACATTCCCAGTTTTCCGATAGGCTCTTCTTGCGCTTCCTCCGACGCGACGTCGTCCTTACTGGACGCATCGCCGCGCCGTTCCCCAGTTGAAAAAACTCCGTCCGCGATTTTCCCGATCACGGCCTCGATCCGGGCAAGACGCTGATTCATATTGCGCCGCTCCATATTCATGGCGATGGCCGTTCTGTAGTCTTTCAGCCGATCGCGCAGCGCTTTGATGACGAAATCGTCCTCCGATTCCAGAATCTCACGCACCTGATTGAATATATCAGCGTTTTTCTCAGCCGTTGAACTGTAAGCGGCTGTAATCTCATTTATTTTATAGTTATCAAACTTTTCATCCAGGCGCATCGGGCCTTTGCCGGTAATGAGCCAGTCAAGTGACAATCCGTGCTTAACTGACAGTTTATATAGCGTGACGACGGGCCATTTATTTTTGTTTTTGTAATTATTGAGGGCCTGTTCTTTTATATTAATGGATTCGGCTACTTGTGATCTGTTTTTTAATCCTGTGGCACTGAGAATTCGACTCAAAACAATATCGAAATCTAAACTTTTTGAATTTTTTTCTTGACAGATCATTTTTTTTAGTTTAGTTATTGTCCTATATGACCGATTTACCTAACAGGAAAAGCGATATGACGGGCGCAAGCATAAAGCAGGAACTCGCGGACCTCGGGATCAAACTGAAGGATCTCGCGGCCGAGCTCAACGTATCCAAGACCTCTATTTCCCTTGTCGTCAACAAGAAATCCGTCTCCGACCGTCTTCAGCGGGCCATTGCCGGCAAGCTGGGCAGGAAGCCCGAAGACGTGTTTCCCGAATACTATTGTCACCGCAAACAAGTAACTAAACCAGAAGGGTCTTAAAAAGCAAGGGAAAATCCATGATGGAGGTATCGCATCCTTGCCCGTCAAACACAATCAAACCGATTTGAGGCGTTTTGAGGTGGGGGCCATGGCGCTGGGAGACTTGATACACGACATCATCAGCCGACACGGCCTGAAGACCGTGGCCAACGAGATCGAGGTCGATATCGCAACCCTTTCCCGTTTCAAGAACAACGAAAATGGCCTGAAGCTGCAACAGCTCGAGAAACTGCCGCAGATGGGGTGCGTGGTTATCGTTTCGCGCCGCAAATACGAGGGGATCATCCACTCGTGGCTGATCGCCGCGGAGCTGGTAAAGGAGCTCAGCGAAAAATGAGCCCGGCCGCCATGCGCAGGATGATCGAGGACCTCCAGGGACGCGTCGAGCGCCTCGAGGCCCTGCATCGTGCCGGCCGGACCTCGCAGGAGCCCCAGGTGGATCAAACGGCGCTCAATAGGGCGATTCGCGATCTGATGCGCGGAAACCGCAAGACCCTGGATCGATACCTCCGCCGTGGAGGGAAAATTCCGCATGTCGAAGGAGCAAGTCATGAAGCAGAGAGTGATTGAGAAGATTCGCATAGGGGAGGGTTATTTCCTCAACGCCCAGGATCACGGCATCGAAGACGTCGAGCTGCCGCACGAAGGAAATAACGGCGTGAGCCGCATCATCATGAAAGACGGCTGGCTCGTCGAGACAAACAAGCCCATCGAGGTCTGGTATCGGGAGGCACACCTAAAGGCAACGGTATGAAGGCCCCTGCTTCCAAATCCCAGCAGCAGCAGGCCGAGAAAACCGTCAACAACGACCCCAACGCACCCATTACCGAAAACCAGTTGAAGGCGATCCATGTGCTGCTTGATAAACTCAAGGTTGACGACAAGCTCAAACACGCATACATGGCGGATGTGTTGCAGCTCGAGAAAGAGCCGGAGACCCTCAAGACTTTAACCAAAGTACAGGGCAGCACGGCCATTGAAAGGTTGAATTTACTTATCAAGGACGTTGCATAATGCCGGAACTGCAATTTAACCCTGAATCCCACGTCTATACGCTGGACGGCAAAACCCTGCCTTCGGTTACGACCATCATCAAAGAGGCAGGATTAATTGACACGACATGGTTTACGGACGGTGCGACAACAAGAGGGTCATATGTCCATCAGGCAACCGAACTGCTGGACAAGGATGACCTCGACGAAGCGTCCCTTGACCCTGCCCTCGTCCCCTACGTTGACGCATACAAGCGATTTAAAGCGGATACAGGGTTTTACATCAGCGGCATTGAGAAACGCATCCATAACGCAACGTATGGCTATGCCGGAACGCTGGACAGGGTAGGGAAGTTTCCGGGAGATAGCATCGAATCAATAATTGATATTAAGACGGGTAAGCCGGAAAAGTGGCATGGACTACAACTTGCCGCATATAGGCTTTGCCTCGGTAATGAGTTAAGGAAGCGGTTTGGTTTATATCTGTCCGATTCAGGGATTTACAGATTAGAAAGGTACACTGACAGGCAGGACATACAGGTATTTCTTGCCTGTCTAACGATATATAAATTCAAGGAGGCAACATGCAGCAGACAGCCCAAATTATAGAGATGGATGAAGTAAAGGACGTTGAATTTAAGGCCCTTGCGCTGCCGGAACAGGCACGGGGTATAAAGGTAATTGATAACCCCACGATGGAGAAGGCAAACGGGTTATTGATGGACATACGGTCCATCAGGAAGGAGATTTCTGACACATTTAAACCCCTCGCTGAGAAAGCCCATGCCGCACACAAAGCAATTCTTGAACAGCAGAAACGCACGGAAGCCCCTCTGATTGAAGCCGAGGGGATACTCAAGACACAGATAAGGGCATACATGGACGAAGTTGAAAGGTTGCGCCGGGAAGAGGAAAGGCGCCTGCAGGAGATTGCCCGGAAGGAAGAGGAAGAGCGCAGGCTTGCCGAAGCATTGCAGGCCGAAGCCGAAGGCAACGCAGAGGAAGCGCAGGCCATCCTCGAAGAGCCCGCATATATACCTATGCCAACAGTAAAGACAGATATACCAAAAATAGATAACAGGCTATTCCGTAAGGTCTGGAAATTCAAAATAATCGACATTAATAAGATACCTATCCAATACCTTATGCCGGATATGGTTAAGATCGGCGGGGTGGTAAGGGCAATGAAGGGGGCAACAAACATACCAGGCATTCAGGTCTATGAGGAATAACGAGGAGGGCATAACTGCTTATGAAAATTCAACAAAATCAAAAGAAATCGGTTAAAATCACTTGCTTTTTGACCCAAAATATAGTATATTATAGGAGTGAAAGATGAAAGTAATCAAAGTGACCAAAGAGTATTTTCAGACAGAGGACGAGAAGGT
>Ga0302240_1000496_pt1 | contig 40329 bp, 36 predicted proteins | sample AAG_UR_His_MG_FD_193538 | JGI IMG/M metagenome (GOLD analysis project Ga0302240, IMG submission 193538) | Enriched activated sludge microbial communities from anaerobic digester in WTTP, New Holstein, Wisconsin, United States - AAG_UR_His | ecosystem: Engineered > Bioreactor > Anaerobic >... | reverse complement strand
TTACGACCAGATCCTTCAATTTATACAACCAACAGATCAAGAAAAAGAATAGGATGAAGACAACAAAAAACTCCTGCAGCGAGACCTGTGCAGGAGTTTTAGTCACATTTTTTCTGGAAGTTGACATCAAAGGGCAGCGATAAATTCAGTGCCAGCCAAATTCGGAAAATAAGAATGGAGAGCCCGGTAACGGCGACAGTTTTTAAACTGCTGTCATAAAGCAGCAGCAATATGCCGTAGGCACAGACACCAAGAGAAAAACGAAAATCTGTATAGAAAGGCCGCAGGTAGATTTCTCCAAATAGGACGGTGATAACGGCAATCATAATGTGAAGGTGTTTTGAGGATTTCATGGGCACCTCCTGAGAATGTCAGATCACCTCATTTTACCATGCTTTCGATCATCTGTGTACCACTTGATAAAACAGGCTGGAGACTCCTGATCGACATAAAAAAAGGGAAGAACGTACCAGCAATTTTATTTCACCTGCTGGACGTTCTTCCTCCTGATCTTAAACTAATTTAAAGTAAATTACTTGATGCTGCTATTCAGTGAGTCGACGAGCTTAGAAACTTCAATGCCATGAACTCGGGCGGCGTCTTCGAGGGATTCAGCCTGAGCGGAAGGACAGCCAATGCAGCCCATGCCGTAGCTCATCAGAGCGCTGACCGTCGCAGGGTATTTCTTCACAACATCACCAATCGTCATATCTTTTGTAATTTCCATTTTGAAGTGCCTCCTTTAAGAGTGATCGGATTTAAATCCGAGTGTATTGGTTGGGTTTGTAATTGAATTATAACCCAAGACACTTCAAAATAACAGTACCGATTGTTACCAAATTAAATATTATTGTATTTTAAGATCAGTGTGCCTTTTGCAGGGACCTTGACGGGCAATTCAGCGTCAGGATGCCATTTCAGTCCGTCCAGAATAACTGTGACGGATTTACGATTTATATTCTGCAAAACCAAGTGGACATCCCCGGGATTATGATAGAAGTCGTACTGCGCCTTTCCGCACTTGATCCTGTAGGCGAGACAGCCGGCTTCTATGGGTGCCATGTTTCTTCGGATTTCATCAGGCTTCATTGAAAACACACCGGACTCAAGCCGGAAGCGGATCAGCCTTTTTACATGTTCATTTAGGAGACGATACTGTGATTTGTTTGTCCAACAAACAGAATTCACAGCGTCACCGGCATTATAGCTGTTGTCGTTTCTGAATTTTGTTCTGTTGAATTCTGTACCGCAATGAATCAAGGGAATGCCAAAAGAAGACATCAGGATATTAAAGGCTAGACAGGTCAATTCCAGGCGCTCCGCTTCATCGGAATCTGGCAGTGAGTTTTCAAGCTTATCGCGCAAAATTAAATTATCATGGGTCACCAGGTAGTGGATGATTTCCGATGGCGAGTCTGCCAATTTGCCTGGATGATGCGCGCATGCCACACTTGCACAGACGCCTGATAAAAGTTCATGCATCAAGGATGGCTCTGGATTTGCGGTTTGATTCTGGATGTAACCTTTTGAGTCGCCATTTGGTGATCCGAGGAGGAGATTTTTGTAGTCGTCCTCAAATATTGCAATGCCGAGTCCGCGCTGACGTCCTTTGCCAAACCTTTGGCCCTCGGGTAGAATTGTCTCCGCAGCTGTCCACGGTTCACCATAAATAAGCAGATCGGGCCGTTTGTTCAAAAGTTCTTTTGAGATGCTTTGAACCATGGTGTTATCAAATAGTCCCATGAGGTCAAATCGAAAGCCATCAACACGATACTCATCCAGCCAATAGTGAAGTGAGTCCATGATGCGTTTTCTCACCATGGAACGTTCAGTAGCCAATTCATTTCCACATCCTGATCCATTGGAAAAGCCATGCTCAGACACTCTGTAAAAATAATTTGGTGCCATGCGTTGGTAGGACGAGTATCTAAATTCATAGGTATGATTATAGACCACATCCAGGACAACGCGCATGCCCTTTTGATGAAGGGCATGGATAGCGGATTTGAGTTCCAAAATACGTTCTCCGTTATGCGGATCTCCAGAGTAGGAGCCCTCCGGCACATCAAACAGAACGGTATCATAACCCCAATTGTAAGGATCTCGAGTGAGTTCATTTGTTGTGATAAAATCTTGCACCGGCATAAGCTGGACGTGTGTCACACCCAACTCTGACAAATGATCAATGCCAGTGGATAAACCGTCACAGGTCGTTCCGGTTTCTGTCAATCCCAAATACAATCCGGGATGAGTGACGCCTGAGGTCGGATGAGAAGTAAAATCCCTGATGCTGAGTTCGTAGATGACCGTTCGGCCATAATCCACTGGTGGGGGCATAACGGTTGTCTTGAAGCCTGGAGGGTCGAAGCGTCCAGGTTCTAAAATCAATCCCCGTTTAGAGTTGGGTCCAGAGGCTTTAGCCCAGGGATCGATGATTTCGTATCTCCTGTCATCATTCGCATACTGGAGGAGATAGGTATAATAGAATCCGGTTAGATTTTTTTTGACTTTCAAGACGAAACTGCCATCACTTTCCCGCTGCATCACATGAGTATCACGATGGAGTGTGCTGCAGGTCTTATACAGTGCAAGTTCAACTTTGGCTGCAGCAGGTGCCCAGAGTACAAAAGACGTAGTCGAACTGCCATCATCAATGACAGCACCAAAATTGCTGCGTTTGGCAGCGCGCTCCGCAAGCGCTTCAAATTCAGGGTTTAATACTGAATTCATTGTGACCCCTTCAATGTTTCGAAGACTTGTGCCTTCCAGATCTCGCGATTATAATCCCTGATCGTGCGGTCGCTGGAAAAAATTCCTGATTTCGCGATGTTTACCAATGACATGGCGGACCACCTCTTAGCATCGCGATAGGCTTCACAAGCCTTCTTTTGAATATTGGCGTAGCTTTCAAAATCCTTGAGCACAAAAAATGCATCATTGTGATCCAGGAGCGCGGAGCGTATCAAATAAAATTCCTCGGGTGAAACGTTTAAAGTCCCGTCTGTCAACATATCGACTGATCTCTTGAGGAGCGGATTGTTTTGATAAATTTCATACGCATTGTAGGAATGATCTTCGTAATAGCGGTAGACTTCTTCTGCTGTTAAACCAAACAGAAAAATATTGTCCTTTCCTACAGCTTCAAGAATCTCAACATTAGCACCATCCAAGGTCGCGACAGTCACGGCCCCGTTCATCATCAGCTTCATGTTGCCGGTACCTGAGGCTTCTTTGCTGGCAGTGGAGATTTGCTCACTGATATCAGCGCTTGGAATGATATTTTCTGCAACAGTGACACCGTAGTTTTCAACAAAAACAACTTTCAGCTTTTCGTTGACATCCTTGTCAGAGTTCACCAGGTCGCCTACGGTGTTAATCAGCTTGATGGTTTGCTTGGCTGTTTGATAGCCTGGTGCGGCTTTTGCACCGAATAAAAAGGTTCTTGGTATCAGATCCAGATCAGGATCCTCTTTTAACCTGAGGTAAAGACTCATGACATGCAGGATGTTGAGTGTCTGGCGCTTGTACTCGTGAAGTCTCTTGATTTGAATATCAAAAATACTGTCAGGATCAATAGTGACGCCGCTTGACTTATAAAGATAATTTGAAAAGTCAACCTTGTTGGCTCTCTTAATTGTCATGAGTTTTTCCAAAAACACCGGATCTGATTGGTACTTCATCAGACGCCCCAGGGATTCTGGCTCTTTGATCCAGTCATTACCTATAGCATCAGTGATATGTGCCGATAGTCGCGGATTGGAGTGCAGCAGCCAGCGACGGTGTGTGATTCCATTCGTTTTATTGTTGAATTTTCCGGTGAAAAACTCATTAAATGGCTTTAACTCTCTATTCGCCAGCAATTCTGAGTGCAGCTTGGCGACACCGTTGACACTATGGCTGCCGACAATGCAAAGATGGGCCATCCTGACTTGCCCTTCACCAATAATTGCCATCTGTGAAGATCTATGGGGGTCAACCTGACTGTATAAACGTTCTGTTTCGAGTCTGAAGCGCCGGTCGATTTCCTCTATGATCATCATGATCCTGGGAAGCAATGTACGAACGACGTCTATTGACCATTTTTCCATGGCTTCGTGCAGCAAGGTGTGATTGGTATAGCTTATGGTTTGAGTGGTGATTTTCCAGGCTTCGTCCCATTGGAGCTCTTCAATGTCCATCAATAATCTCATGAGTTCCGGGATGGCGAGTGCTGGATGTGTATCATTGATGTGGATGGCATTATACTTGTGGAAATCCCGGATAGGCAGACCGCTTCGCTTATAAGAGCGCATAATGCCTTGAAGCCCTGCGGAGACAAAGAAGTATTCCTGTTTTAAGCGCAGCAGCCTGCCGTTTTCGTAGGCGTCATCAGGGTAGAGGACCTGGGAGATTGCCTCAACAGCGTATTTTTCAGAAAATACCCGGTTATATTCGCCGCGGCTGAATCCGGCCAGGTCGAAGTCGGGGGTCTTCGCTTCAGCGCTGTAGAGTCTGAGGGTGTTCACAATACCGTTTTGATATCCGGGAATTGGCGAGTCGTAGGGTACGGCCATGACGACCTCCGTATTCTCGAGGAAGAAAACGTTGCGGCCGTTGATATAATCTTGGCGGACATTGCCTCCGAAGTGAACTTCGACTGCCTTGTCAGGCATTTTAACTTCCCATACATTTCGGTTTTCAAGCCACCGGTCAGGAAATTCGACTTGATATCCATTTATAATTTTCTGTTCAAAGAGTCCAAAATTAAATCGTATACCAATACCGTGGCCTGGGATCCCTACAGAAGCCATAGAGTCCATAAAACATGCCGCAAGTCTCCCAAGACCGCCGTTTCCAAGTCCTTGATCTTTTTCAGCTTCGCTGATCTCTTTAAGAGAAAGACCGAGATCTGACAAGCCATGCTCGACGGTTTCGTAGACGCCCATGGCATGCATATAATCTGACAGAAGCTTTCCGGTTAAAAATTCCATGGAGAAATAGAAGACTTGGCGTGTATCCAATTTGTTGTAGGCAATGGAAGTGCCAACCCAGTCATCTGTCAGATATTCTTTGATCAGACTTCCAAGAGCGTGATACTGATCCCAGACAGTGCTCTCCTCAAGGGGACGGCCGCTTTTTGCTTTCAGCCTGCGCAAGTAGTCTTTTTTAAACTGGTTGACATTCAGTTCCATAGGGTCACCTTACTTTCCTAAGTTGCGATAGATCTCGAGGTAATGATGTGCTGAGCGCTTCCAACTGTGATCAGCGGACATGGCTTGCTGCACAAGCGCATTCCAGCCTTCCTGATTAGTTTGAAACAGTTCAACTGCATCGCGGATCTGATCCAACATTTCGTGTGCATTGTAATTTGTGAATGTAAAGCCGGTGCCTTCCCCTGTAAAGCGGTTGTACGGCACGACGGTGTCTTTAAGTCCGCCGGTTTCCCTTACTATTGGGATCGAGCCATACCGCAGTGCAATCAATTGTCCAAGACCACATGGCTCAAATCGTGAAGGCATCAGGAATAAGTCAGAACCGGCATAAATCCTTTGAGCCAGCGTAGCATTAAATTCCACATAGACTTTCAAACGATTTGGAAATCTTTGGGAATAATATTTAAAAAGATTTTCGTAATGATAATCCCCTGTACCCAGGACAATCATTTGAACACCGAGGTCAAACATTTCAGGCATAACGCGCTCTATCAGATCAAAACCCTTTGAGTCAACAAGCCGGGACACAATGGCAATAAGCGGGACATTTTCATCAACAGTCAGTCCTGACAGGGCTTGAAGCTTCGCTTTGTTGGCACGCTTCCCTTCAGGGGTGCTGTGATCATAATTGAAAAAGAGTCTCGCATCAGTTTTTGGATTGTAGTCGTCATAATCAATGCCGTTGGTAAGTCCAACCAAATCATGACGTCGGTAGTTGAGGTCCCACTCCAGTTTTTCGCCAAAATAAGGTGTCAGAATTTCTTCAGCATAAGTTTCGCTGACGGTCGTAATTTTATCAGCAAAGCGAATCCCGGCTTTCATGAAATTGATGCCGCTGCCGAAGACCAGGCGGCCATCTCCATGAAAAGCACTTTCTGGTCCAAACATGTCCTCCAGAAAACCGCGTTCGAAAACCCCCTGGTATTTGAGGTTGTGAATTGTAAAAACTGATTTTGTTTGAGCATAGCGGGGATCTTTGGCATATTGGGTTTTGAGCAGATAAGGTACTATTGCGGTGTGCCAGTCGTTCAAATGGATGACATCCGGTTCGAAATGGGTCATATCAATGGCTTCGAGTACCGCTTTTGAGAAAAAGGAAAACCGCTCGCCGTCATCAAAGTAGCCATAGAGCTGATCGCGCTTAAAATAATATTCGTTGTCTATCAGGTAGTAAACTACTTTTCCAAAGTGGATTTCGTGAACGCCCATATATTGATTCCGCCAATTCATGTGAATGGTTTTGGAACCCAAAAAATCAGCATGCTCTACCAGAGCGGTGGCAATAGTGCTGTAATAGGGGGTAATCACTCTGATGTCGATATCCTCTTCTGCAAGAGCTTTTGGCAGGGAAAACGCGACATCTGCCAGTCCTCCGGTTTTGCTGAGGGGAAGAGCTTCAGAGCTAACAAAAAGTATTTTCAAGTGGATAAGCCTCCTTTATGCCGGATCACAGGACCATGTTCTTCTTGATGACGAAAGGATTGCTTTGATCGCCGAAGAGCATTTTTCGCGGCGTAATCGTGGCATGTTTATCAAGGATGACATAGTTTAGATTAGTGGCCTCGCTCACGGTGACATACGGCAATAATATTGAATTGCGGACGACGGCGCCCTTTTTTATTCTAACGTCCCTGTGGATGATTGAATTCTCCACTTTTCCTTCAATGATACAGCCATTCGCTACAAGGGAGTTGGAGACATAACTGTCCTCGGAATAATAGGTTGAAGGCGCGTCCATGACCTTAGTGTAGATTGGGCCGTGTTTGTTGAATAGCTCCTCGCAGAGCTGAGTATTAAGGAGCTCCATATTGGTCTCAAAGTAATTGTTGATGGTTTGGATACAGCTTAAATAGCCATTAAACCGATAAGCGCTGACTTTCAGTTCCGGCAGCCGCTGAAAGATGGCTTCCTTAAGAAAACGCGCGTCGCCTCTTTGAATTGCGGACTCGATAATCTTAATCAAACGCTCGCGTTTCATGACATACATTTCCATAGACACGTTGTAACGCTCTTCCTTACCAAGGTTTTTTCCTATGCCTATGACGCGGTTTTGATCATCCAAAGACAGCGTGTCGCAGTTCGGAAAACGATCATAGGATTTTTCAATGGTCTTGTAGACTATAGTGACATCAGATCCTGAATTTCTGTGATGTTGAACCACATCTTTATAATCGATGTTGCACAGCATATAACTTCTGGAGAGAAGAACATACTTCTGAGTTGAGTTCTGAAGATAATCCAGATGGTTTCTATAGTTTTCAAGGTCCCCAAGCCGTCTGATGTTATCTTCAGAATTGACCTCCGGATAGAAAATGTAAAGCCCATCCCGTTTGCGGTCCAGTCCCCAATGTTTGCCGCTGCCGACATGCAGCATGATGGAGTGTGACTTGCCGTAGGTGAAAATGGCCACGTTTGACAGTCCGCTGTTCACCATATTTGAGAGCTGGAAATCGATAATTCTATAGCGGCCAAAAATGTGCAGCGCCCCGAGAGACCGGCCCAAAGTCAGATCTTTGATTTGTTCCTCGGATTCACTTAAATTGATGATGCCCATAACATCATTCATGGTTTTCGCCTCCTTCCGATGGATAGACGGCGATATGGTCTCTGGTTCCCTTGACAACCGTGCCGCTTTTTACTGTGATGTCGCTGAGTATGATGGCGTAATCAATCTGAACATCATCTTCGATATTGGTATTTGGCATGACGATAGTATTTTGAACAACCGAATTCCGACCGACGTGAACGTCTGTGGAAATGACGCTTTTGATGACATGTCCTTCAATGACGCAGCCTTCATTCACTATGGAGCCTTCAACTCTGCCGAATGGGCTTATGTACTGAGGTGGACTGATTGGGTTGACGGAATAGTTACGCCAGGACTTATCATGAAGGTTAAGTTCATTGTCAAGCCCCAGCAAATCCATGTTGGATTCCCAAAGGCTCTCTACTGTACCGACATCACGCCAGTAGCCGCTGAAACGATAAGCGTAAACCTTATGATGTCCCTCGACCATTTTTGGAATGATGTCTTTTCCAAAGTCAGAGGAGCTGTCTTCCGAATTATGATCTTCAATCAAACAAGCTCTGAGCACCGGCCAGCTGAAGATGTAAATCCCCATGGAAGCGAGATTGGATTTAGGCGCGTCTGGCTTTTCCTGGAATTCATAGATCATGTCGTCTTCATCTGCGCTTAATAAACCAAATCGTGAAGCCTCGTTCCAAGGCACTTCGATAACAGAAATAGTTAAATCAGCATTCTTTTCCTTGTGGGTATTGAGCATTTTCTGATAGTCCATCTTGTAGATATGGTCTCCTGAAAGAATCAGGACATAATCAGGATTATAAGCGTCAATAAAGTTCATGTTTTCAAAGATCGCATTCGCGGTGCCCATGTAAAAACGGCCGCCTTCTTTGTCAAAATATGGAGGTAGAATTTTGACGCCGCCAAAATTACGATCCAAGTCCCATGAACTCCCTATGCCTATATGCGAGTTTAATTCCAGCGGCTGATATTGTGTCAGAATACCAACGGTATCTATTTCGGAATTAGAGCAGTTGCTTAGTGTAAAATCGATGATTCTAAATTTGCCGCCAAATGGTACTGCCGGTTTGGCAATTTTGTCTGTAATTTCTCTTAGCCTAGAGCCCTGGCCGCCTGCCAGGATCATGGCGACGATCTCTTTCTTCTGCATTTTCAATAGAATCGCCCCTCCTTCATAATAAAAAATCATCACTCATACCCGATCTTGACCTTGAAAGATGCCAACGTTGAGTAAAAGTTGATGAGCAGTTTGGAATAGTAGTCATTTTCCTATACACAATCACTCCTACAAATTGAAATAATTATGATCATGATATTGTTGTAGAAATACCCAACAGACTGGCAGATGAAACGTTCAAGGACGCCATAAATTGAAGTTTTTGTAACTTTACAAACGAATTAGTGTTGAATTGCTATTTCGTGTTATGTATGATCAAATTGGCAGAAAAATTTAACATAGATTTTACACTAAAGCACTTCATTTCTGGTAGAATTTCACGGTGTCTTAATAAACTAGTTATGACATAGATTAATCTAGTTGGTATAGTGTGAATTAATAGAATCAGGAGGCGAAGTATGGCGTTTACAATCGGTGTTGGCGTTTTGGGAGGGCTTGGACTATTTCTGTTTGGCATGAGTATGATGGGAACTGCGCTTCAAAAAGTAGCCGGAAAGAAAATGGAAAAAATAATTGAGCTCTTGACCAGGAACAGATTTATAGCTGTCATGGTGGGCATGTTTGTCACTGCAATTATTCAAAGTTCAAGTCTTACCACGGTTATGGTCGTTGGTTTTGTCAATGCCGGAATCATGAAGCTGACTCAGGCGGTCGGCATCATCATGGGTGCCAACATAGGCACAACGATTACCGGTCAGCTCGTTTCGCTCAATCTGGAACACTGGGCACCGCTTGCAATCGGCATAGGGGTCTTTGTCTGGTTTCTTGCAAAAGATGACAAAAAGAAAAACATTGCCGAGATCTTTATTGGATTCGGATTACTCTTTTTAGGCATGGAAGCCCTTAAGGACGCGCTGAAGCCTCTGCGAGAGATACAGGCTTTTTCAGATATGATGGTTGGCTTTGGATCTGTACCGGCACTCGGTGTTCTGGCAGGTTTTCTCTTGACGCTTATGGTTCAAAGTTCCTCGGCTTCAATAGGTATGCTTATTGCGCTCGCTTCCCAAGGATTGATTCCACTCACATCAGCAATGCCTATTTTATATGGTGAAAATATTGGAACGTGTACAACAGCGCTGATCTCTTCAATAGGGGCAAGCCGGAATGCAAAAAGAGCAGCCATTATACATCTGGTGTTCAATGTGATCGGTACACTGATCTTTGTTTTCTTCCTCACAAAACCAATCGCGCATATCGTCACACAGTGGGACCCAAATGATGTGGGTCGTCAAATCGCGAATGCCCACACGCTGTTCAATATTACCAATGTCGTTATTCAGTTCCCATTTGCTATGTTCTTAATTAAAATCGCAATGAAAATTATACCGGATAAAGGTGACGCAGAGCGTGAATCCGTTACAAAATACCTGGACGAACGTATTTTGGAAACGCCTTCTATCGCGCTTAGAAACACAATTCGTGAGCAGCTCCACATGGCAAACGTTTCATACAGTGCTTTAAGCTCTTCTATGGACGGATTCTTTGAACGTGATCTGGCCAAAGTCAAACAGACGTTTGTGACAGAAAAGGAAATCAATAAGCTTGAAAAAGCAATTACGGAGTATCTGGTAAAACTATCCAACAGAAAGCTGTCTGACTATGACCGCAAGGTGGTCGACGGTTTGTTCAACAATATCAATGATATTGAGCGTATTGGCGACCATGCTGACAATATTGCTGAGCTGGTGGTGGATGCTCTTGAAAAAGGGTTGCCATTCTCTGATGATTCCCGCAAGGAACTTCAGGATCTTTACGATAAATCAGCACTGGCATTTTCTAAGGCTATGGAAGCCATTGTGACAGGCAATCGCGAAACCATTCAGCAGGTTTTTGACATTGAAAATGAGGTCGACAAGCTGGAAAAAATTTGCCGCAGGGGGCATATTGACCGCCTCAACAACAACGACTGTAATCCGGAATCCGGCATTATCTTCTTGGATATTGTCAGCAATCTCGAGCGCGTGTCGGATCTTTCCGCCAACCTTGCCAAGGTTGTACAGGATACTTTGTCCGCTTAGAAATTGCGGTTCTTAAGATCTGCAAAATTGTTCATAAGATAATTAAAAGGCTGTCTGCAAAATCAGGTGTTACCATTTTGCAGACAGCCTTTTCGTGTTTTGGAGTGCAAAAGCTTAACCTGTTGAATCCTCCATGGAAGCCATATCCAAGGCGCTGAAGGCATCCGCCAAAGGCTTGTACACTTGCAGCGCATTTTCACCTTCAGCTGTCAAAGTATAGATTCGGTCTATGGACTTTGAGAACCAGCCGTAGTAATTTGAGTTCAGAATGCTGGTTGTTTTTTTGGGGTGTGCCCCGTTTGTTTTTAGGGATGCGGCAGACTGAGGGCCATTTTTTCTGATCAAATAAGCTATGTAAAGTGCTGCTTCGCGATAGGCTGTCACCAGTGGTACTCCGGTGCTGCCAGCTATGTTTAGATCAAGACTCCGGTTCGAAAACTCCTTCTCCAGAGCGGTTCTCTTCTTGGAGGACTGGCGTTTAGAAGTGGTGGATTCGGGGATCAGTGCCTCTTCCACCATGTAAGTACTGCCAGTTTTGCTGACCAGAAGAAGTCCGAGGTTAAGCTGCTTAAGGACTTTGATTTTGGACTTCCAAATTTTATCCTGTTTGAAATTATTCGGCTTGGGTATGCTCACATAGACAGCGTCAGCGTAACTTTGGCGCTCTACCGCCTGGGCGAGAAGATCAAAGGAGAGGTGCCGCTTCATCTCAATGATATAGATTAAGTTGTTCTTTTTCGCGACGAGATCGCAGGATCTGACCTCTGAGCGGACGTCGAAGCCAAGGTTGTCGAGATGCTGACGCAGGGGTTCGTAAAGCTCGCGTTCGTATTGAATTTTATCCATTAGGGGCACCCCTTCCATCGGCAAAAAAATCTTTTAAAAGCTCAAACAACAAAATTATACCATATTGCTTAAAATTGATGCAATGTAAGGGATACTCAGGCTTTTGACCGGAGGTGCGGATATGTGGAATAGGCGTCGTTTGATTGTGATATCTTTTGATGGGCTTGCTGATCAGGACTTTGAGACTATATCAGCCATGCCTGCCTTTGGCAGGCTTATAAACAGAGCGGCATGGCATAATAGTGTCAAAAGTATTTACCCGTCACTGACTTATCCTGCTCACGCCACAATTGTGACAGGGCGGCAGCCCAAAGATCACGGTATTGTGAACAATACGCTTTTTCAACCGGGGAGACCGTCGCCGGACTGGTTTTGGAACCGCCGTTACCTTATGGGGGATACACTCTACGACGCGGCAGCCAGGGCAGGGATGAGAACGGCAGCTTTGCTTTGGCCGGTGACGGCTGGGGCCGCAATTCACTACAATATGCCTGAAGTCCTGGCCAACCGTCCTTGGGAAAATCAGATTCTCGTGTCCCTGAGGTCAGGAACGCCGGGGTATCAATTTGAGATGAACCGTAGATTTGGCAAACTCAGGCATGGGACAGATCAACCGGCGCTGGACCATTTCACCCATAAAGCGCTCATGGCGACTTTGGAAGAAAAGCATCCGGACCTGATTCTGGTGCATTATACGGATTTGGATTCCCAACGCCACGATTATGGATTTAATTCCAAAATGGCCGGTGAGGCAATGAAACGCCATGACCGAAGGTTGGGAGACATCCTGGATTGGATTGAGAACCAGCCGGACCGAGAAGTTTACGGCATCTGCGTACTGGGGGACCACAGCAGCCTGGATGTGGAGCGCGTCGTCAATCTGAATCCCCTTTTTATTGAGAGAGGCTTGATTCAACTGGACCATAAAGGGCACCTCAAGGATTACCGAGCGCTGATGAAATCGGCGGATGGTTCAGCCTATCTCTATGTCAAGGGTCCGGAACTGGAGCATGTCAAAGCTCATGTGAGAAAGATCGTCGAAGATTTCGCCCGCGAGGAAGAGGCCATTGAAGCGATTTATAACCACAGAGAAATTGTGGCACTTGGCGCGGATCCGGGCGCGTTTCTAATGCTTGAGGCTTCTAAAGGCTATTATTTTAATGACCGTCTGGATGCCAATGACCCTGTTGAGGAGATAACGGATCAGACGGTGAGGGGGGCGCCTTTTTATCACTGGAATACCCATGGCTTCTCGCCGCTGAAGCCAATGTACAATACAGTCTGGATCATGGCTGGAGACGGCATAAAAGCAGGAGAGATTACAACCCCTATGTCACTGCTGGATGAAGCGCCGACGTTTGCCGGCTGGCTCGGGGTCGAAATGGAAGGGGCTGTCAAAGGAGCGCTCTCGTGTCTTGAATCTGAGTAATTTCTTTGAGTTCCAAAGTTCATAAGAAATTTGAAGTGCGCCGCTGATTCTGTCCTATGGGCTGTGGAAATTGAGAGAGGGGATCGCCTATGATGAGGCTGACAAAGATAGAAAAAAGCTGGGCGTTTTATGACTGGGCCAACAGCGCCTATAGTATGACCATTACATCGACCATCATGCCGCTCTATTTCAAAATGGTATTTGAAAATGTGGGATCGGCGACAACCTCAACCGCTTACTGGGGCTACGCCAATTCAATTGCGACGCTGATTTTGGCACTGCTGGCGCCGGTACTGGGTACGATCGCGGATTACATGGGACTCAAAAAGCGATTTTTTGTGACCTTCGTACTGATTGGAATCGCAGCGACAGCATTTTTGTCGCTCATTCCCGAATCTTATTGGTGGGGGCTGTTGGTGGTCTATATATTGACGGCGATAGGTTTCTCCGGGGCGAACGTTTTCTATGATGCCTTCCTGGTGGACATCACGCCGGCCGAACGCATGGACCGCGTTTCAACAACGGGCTTCGCAATGGGCTATATTGGAAGCACGATCCCGTTTATTCTGTGCATGGCGGTGGTTGTAGGTGCCCAGATGAGTTGGCTGCCATTGTCCATTGGGGCTGCGTTCAGAATTTCCTTCATCATCACCGCGCTTTGGTGGGGCGTGTTTACCCTGCCGCTTATTAAAAATGTCCACCAGGTCCACGGTATTCCTATTGAGTCAAAACCCGTCTCGAGAAGCTTTAGGCGGATTGCAAAGACCTTTTCCAATATCAGAGCGCACAATAACTTGTTTACCTTTTTGATTGCCTACTTTTTCTACATTGATGGCGTGGATACCATTATTAAAATGGCGACCTCCTATGGCTCAGACCTGGGCATAGATGCCATGAACCTGCTGGTCATCTTACTCGCAACGCAATTTGTGGCGTTTCCCTTCGCGCTTCTCTATGGGAAGTTGGCGGAGCGGTTCGGCTGTAAAAGAATGCTCTTTGTCGGCATAATTACTTATACTGTGATTTGTATTTACGCCTACTTCCTGGATTCGGTCCTGGACTTCTGGATTCTCGCTATGATGGTGGGAACGTCTCAGGGTGGGATTCAAGCACTCAGCCGTTCTTATTTTGGAAAATTGGTACCAAAGGAACAGGCCAATGAATTTTTTGGCTTCTACAATATCTTTGGTAAGTTTGCCGCGATCATGGGACCATTTCTCGTTGGCTTTGTGACCCAAATGACTGGGCGCACCAACAACGGCGTTTTCAGCATTATATTGCTGTTTATCATTGGGGGCATATTGCTCATGAGAGTGCCGGACATGGATGAGGCAAAAGCCGCATAGAGAGTGAGTCTCCAGATCCGCGTGGTGAGCGGGTTCTGGCGGACAATGTCGATGTCACTTGAAAAAGGCACGCCGCAAGGGGTGCCTTTTGTCAGTGGTATTATTTAATTTGGTGTTGAAAATTCAATCAATGTTATGTGTCGGTGACATTAAAAGATGTCGTCTTGATTCCTGTATTTAATCATGATTTCTTTGAAAATTTCGCCGTTGCTGGGTGGTGTAAAGGTAATGGCGTTTGCTCCGGCTTCGATGGTTCTCAAAATATCTTCCTCCGTTGGTCCGCCGGTTGCGATAATTGGCATCTCCGGATACTTTTGACGGATCATCCGGACGATCTCGGCGGTTTTCGACGCGCCTGACACATTCAGGATGGTGGCGCCGGCGTTAATTCTGGCTTCAATGTCTGTTTTTTCTGAGACGACCGTGACGACGACGGGAATGTCAATTCGATCGCGAAGCGCTCTGATGATCTCATTTGTGGTCGGTGCGTTGACGACGACGCCCATGGCACCCTGAAATTCAGCATCCATGGCGAGGTTTATGACGCGCTTCCCCGTCGTTGTACCGCCGCCGACGCCGCTGAAGACAGGCACATCTGATGCTGTGATGATGGCGTGCGTGATGACGGGCTGAGGTGTGAAGGGGTAGACGGCAATGACAGCATCCGCGTTGCAATTTTTGATGATAGCGACATCTGTTGAAAAAACCAGCGATTTAATGCGTTTCCCAAAGATTTTGATGCCACTGACTTTGTATATGGCTTCCGGGACTTTAATTATATGTTTTCTCAAATTTCCCTGAATTTCAGGAACGAATTCTTTCATGATAAAACATCCCCTTTCCGGCGGCAGTTTTTTATCTTTGTATAAAATCCATAACTACAGACAGCTCGCATTATTAAAATTTTCTGATATTATTATAGCATATGGTATTTAATCAAACGAAATTTTAAGGAGGCACCTCATGGAAAAAGATTTGTTGATCATAGGCGGCGGTCCGGGCGGTTATGTTGCTGCTATTCGCGCAGCGCAACTCGGTATGGAGGTCGCACTTGTCGAAGCGGACCGTCTTGGCGGCACGTGTCTGAACCGTGGCTGTATCCCGACCAAAGCACTTTACGCCAACGCGCAGCTTATGGATAAGTTCGCACACGCAGAAAGCTTTGGCATTACCGTGGATGGTTACAAAATGGACATGGGCCGTGTTATGGACCGCAAAGCCAGTGTTGTAGACCAGTTGGTCAAGGGAACGGACAAAGTCGTGGAAGACAACGGTGTACTGATCATGAGAGGCTTTGCTGCCTTCAAAAGTGCTGACGCTGTTGAAGTAAAACTGCATGACGGTACAACGGAACTGGTCAAGGCTAAAAACGTCATCATAGCCACTGGTTCAGTGCCTTCGTCCCCACCAGTCCCGGGCAACGATTTGCCAGGTGTTATTGACAGCGATCAGCTTCTGGAGCTCAGAGAGCTTCCAAAGCGCATGGTCGTTGCAGGCAGCGGCGTTATAGGCATGGAATTCGCTTCCATCTACAATTCCTTCGGCTCTGAAGTCACGGTCATATCATCGACACTTCTGAAGCGCATTGACAAGGACATTGTCAAACGACTTCCGCCAATTCTCAAGAAGCGCGGACTTAAGCTGCATGACGGCGCGCGTGCCAAGGAGATTAAAAAGACAGAGACCGGACTCTTAATGATCGCCACCAACAAAAAAGGTGAGACTATTGAGGTTGAAGCAGACGTTATTTTAATGGCAGTTGGCAGAAGAGCATTTGTGGATGGTCTTAACCTTGAGGCTGCCGGCGTCATTTTCGACGGTACCGGAATCCCGGTAGACAACAAGTTTCAGACGAATGTACCGAACATCTATGCGATTGGAGATGTACTGGGCGGCGTCATGCTGGCACACGTGGCATCCCATCATGGCATTGCCTGTGTTGAAGCCATTGCAACTGGTGAAGCGCCTAAGCACGGTTCCACGGTTCCGGACTGTATTTTTATTGACCCTCAGATTGCCTACGCAGGTCTTACGGAAGAGCAGGCGGCAGCTAAAGGGTACGAGATTAAAACCGGAAAATTCAATTTCGTCGCGAATGGAAAAGCATTATCCATGGGTGAAACGGACGGCTTCGTCAAAGTGATCGCGGATGCTGCCACACTGAAAATTCTTGGTGTGCACATCATGGGACCTCACGCCTCTGATTTGATTCATGAGGCCTCACTGGCGATTGATCAGCATATGGACGTCCATGCGATCGGACAATCCATTCACGCGCATCCAACTTTGGCAGAAGCGCTTCATGAAGCGGTACTCAATGTTACGGACGCTGCGATTCATATTTCACCGACTAAAAAGAAATAATTCGGACCTGAAGAGGACTATGGAAATGGCGCACCGGAGGAGTTTGGGAGGGTGCGCCGTTTTTATAATGAAAAGCTGAAGCGTTAAAAAGTGGGGATGGTCATGCAGGCAGAGACATTAGGAAAATTGCTTACGCCATTTGGAGCCGGTATTATTATTCTGGACGATAAGCAGCGTCTATTATGGATGAATCAAGCCGTTAAAACGTTTTTTGACACAACTGGGAGAACGTTTAAAGAATTTTTCCCATACGAGATTGACCTAACCGTTGATCAGGTTGTGGCGTTACATGATCCAGAGGGACATCAGTACCTGATCGGAGTGACAAAAATAAGTGACGCTGATCCGTGTCATACGGTCATTAGCCTTCAGAGGCCCAGTGATTTTAATTATTCTGCCACAAAAAGTTATTGTCTTGAGACAGCGCTGGATCAAGTCAATGATGGTGTGGTAATTTCTGATTTTGAAGGAAAAATCGTACTCTACAATCGTGCAATGGAGCAGCTTGAAGAACGCAGTCGCAGTCAAATGGTTGGAAAATACATATGGGATGCCTATGGGTATAAGGATCCAGCCCAATCGGAGCATCGTCAAGTATTCAATAGTGCTGTGCCGCTGCTGGATCGGTTTAGCGCTCATGTCTATAAAAATGGCAGGCCGCTCTTTACATCCTACAGTACTTTCCCGCTTGTCAAAGACGACGAGCGATTAGGTGTCTTCTCAATTTGCAGAAATGACACTAAGCTCAGGGAGTTATTGGATGAAACCATTGAATTGAAAAAGCGCTTTTTTGCTGCCCGAGAGGCTGAGGATGACACAGGCATGCTTCTGTCAAAGACGCATGCTTTGTCTTCCCTGCGAACGCCGCTTAATAATGGCACGCATTATACTTTCAGCGATATTATTGGGGAAGGAAATACCACCATAAAAACTGTGAATGAAGCCAAGGCAATGGCGGTGCTGGAATCCAACATACTCATAATTGGTGAGACCGGCACCGGAAAGGAGCTTTACGCTCAAAGTATCCATAATTACAGCAGCAGAGGGACGAAGCCGTTTATTGGGATCAACTGTGCCGCCATACCCGAAACGCTGCTGGAAGGCATTCTGTTCGGCACAACGAAGGGTGCGTTCACAGGCGCTCTTGATAAATCCGGTTTGTTTGAAGAGGCGGGCAGCGGGACGGTATTTTTGGATGAGCTTAATTCTATGCCCATCAGTATGCAGACAAAACTGTTGAGGGTGCTGCAAGAACGGAAATTTAACCGAGTTGGCGGGACAAATCTGATCTCGCTTAAATGTCGTGTGATCTGTGCCATGAATGTGGACCCTGAAATCTCAATAAGAGATGGAAACCTTAGACAGGATTTATATTTTCGCGTTGCAGGCTTAAGTCTTTACTTACTTCCTTTGAGGGCAAAGAAAGACGAATTGAAGAGTCTGATATGCCATTACATCAAGAAATACAACGGATTAGTCGGAAGAAGGATCAGTACTGTGTCGGAAGAACTGAGTGCAGCATTGCAAGCATACTCATGGCCGGGAAATATCAGGGAACTGGAGCATGTTGTCGAAAATTTAATGGTGCGTTCCGATGAAACAGATCTAATTCTTGAGGTTCGTCACCTGCCGGATCATCTTATACACAGATTTTCTGAAAAGGTGTCGGAATCCTCTGTTGAAGAACCACTGCACTTGAATGATGCTTTGAATAATGTAGAGCGCTCCATGATTCTCATGGCATTAAAACGTCGTAACGGGAATCTGACAGCAGCATCGAGGGATTTGGGAATCATCCGACAAAGTTTGGTCTATAGAATAAAACGTCTTGGGATTGAGCGGACGGAATAGATGTTGATCAAGACGCATAAATTTTATGCGCTTATCGCATAAAATTTAACTGAGCATCAAGCTGTTGCATCGTTATAGCGTATAAAATTTATGCGCATAACGATGCTTTTCGTTTTTTGTGATAGGCACTTCAAGTGCTGATTTTGCTGAATTGTTGAAGTTTTTAGACAAATGAAAAGTTGTGGCACGCAACTTGCAATAAGGTTTACTGCTACTTATTAATTAGAATGGGGAGGAACGATTATGAAAAAAAGATTTAAAACCTGGCTCTTGATCTCGCTTGTCGTCATACTTGGGGTCTCGATGTTTGGATGCTCTAAGCCCGCAGAAACACCGGCAGCAGAAGAACCGAGCAGTGAACCCGCGGCACCTGCTGAAAGCTCAGAACCAATCCGAATTGGCTTTTTTGCGCCTGTAACAGGTGCTGCAGCGTCAGATGGCAAAAGTGCGACACAGTCCGCTGAACTTGCCGTCAAGCTTATTAATGACGGCGGCGGGATCAATGGAAGACCTGTCGAACTCGTCAAGTATGATGATGGCTTGGACACTAAGCAAGCAGTCAACATTGCGCAAAAACTTACAACAAAAGACAATGTCGTTGCTGTTGTCAGCGGCAGCTATAGCGGACCAACTCGTGTAGCAGCGCCTATTTTCCAAGAGGCCGGCATGCCTATGCTATCTGCCTATGCGATTCACCCGGATGTCACGGGTTCAGGTGACTTCGTCTTCTCGCAGTCCTTTTCCGGAGCTGTGCAAGGTCGGGCTGGCGGCGTTGTAGCTGTGGATATGCTGGGTGCCAAGAGAATTTCGATACTGGCTGTAGACATTGACTTTGGCAAAACCTTATCTGAGGCGTTCACTGCCTATGCCGAAGCAAACGGCGCAGAAATAGTGTCAATGGATACCTTCGGTATGCCTGAAACTGAGTTTTCTCCGGTGCTGACAAAAATTAAGGAAACCGTAAAACCGGACCTGCTTTACATTGCATGCTATCCTTCTCACGGAACGGAGATTGCAAGACAATCCAAGCGCCTCGGTCTGGATGTTCAAATTCTTGGAACTGAGGGCATTGACTCTTATCAGTTCCTGGAAGTTGCGAAAGAAGACGCCGAAGGTGTCATCATTACAACAAACATGAACAGAGACAGTGAAAGTGATGCAGTCAAGAATTACATCGCAGGTTATAAAGCGGCTTACAATATGCAGCCGGATATGGTCGGCGCTTCTACTTATGACGCCTTTGAGACCTTGTTTAAGGTTATCGCTGAAGTTGGCACTGATCCGGTCACTATGAGAGATGCCATCAAAGAGTTGAAGGACTTTGAAACTGTCACAGGCAGATTGATTGAATACGCGCCATCCAGAGTTGCGGTCAAGCCGGTACAGATTCAGATTGTAAAGGACGGCGAATTCCACTACTACAATGAAATTACGGATGACGCAATTATCAGAGACTAGTGGTGAGGAAAAACCATAACTAAACCAAATGATCAATAGGTGACTGAAGGCGCGCCAGCGGCGCGCCTTCAGTCAACAGACCACATTTTTCGAAAGGATGTGATATCCTTGCTGCTTCAACAAATCATAAACGGTTTCATGATTGGCTGTGTCTATGCCCTGACTGCAATGGGAGGGACATTAATCTATGGGATTTTACGCATTCTGGATATTGCGAATGCTGCGGCGTATGTGGTCGGTGCGTACCTCGGCTGGGTAATTTACGCAACTACCGGCAATCTGGCAGTCGCCTTTTTCCTGTCAATGGCCCTCACTGGCGCGATTGGCGTGCTCATTCAAAAGTTCATTTATACACCAATACTCAACAAACCCAATATCATTCCTATAGTTCCGCTGATAACCAGTGTTGGGATTTTCATTTTTACCGGAGACTTTATCAGACTGCTGGTCGGTCCGGAAATTAAGGATTTTGGTGTAATTCTGCCATTTTCGGTGATTAATCTCGGAAAAATTGTCATAAATCCTGAATGGATAGTGATCATTATTATGACGGCGATTTTACTCTTATTGCTTTGGTTTGTTTTAAATAAAACCAAGCTTGGACTTGCATGGCGGGCAACGGCAGGGGATACCGAAATCGCCGAAACTATGGGCGTCAATATCCACAAGGTCATGGCATTGAGTTATATTATGGGGTATGGTTTCGCATCCGCGGCGGGGATGATGATAGGTGTACTCTACAGCTCCATCTACCCAACCATGGGAGACATCCCGTCTTATAAGATGCTGGCTATTATTGTTTTAGGCGGACTTGGAAATCCAATTGGCACCATTGCCGCCGGACTTGTCATTGGACTTTCAGAAACTTTAATCTCTGCTTATGTCGGATCCGTCATACCTAGAGACGCGATAGCCTTTCTTGTCCTAATCACAATATTGCTTGTAAAACCAACGGGTCTGATCAGCAGAAAAAATTCAATTTAGGGGGTGACTGTATGTATGCAATAGTAGTGGCCACAAATATTGGGATTTTTGTGCTCTTGGCACTCAGCCTGAACATTATAGCCGGATATGCCGGACAGTCATCTATTGGGCACGCGGCATTTTTCGGGATTGGTGCTTATACCTCAGCAGTGTTGACCAGTACCCTCGGAGTGAATTTCTGGCTGAGTCTTCCCATAGCATTTGTTGTGACTGGGTTGATCGGCGCGTTGCTCGGGCTTGCCAGCATGCGTGTTAAGGAGGATTTCTTGGCGATCACGACCATCGGCATCAACTTTGTTGTTGTCGCCATTTTCCAGTATGCACCAATATTTGGTGCTTCACTCGGTATGTCCGTTTCCAAACCCAGTCTGTTTGGTATCAAAATGGATAATCTAATGTTTTTGGTCCTTGTAGGCGCAATGATTGTCGCCATGATCATATTCATGAGAACCATCGAAAAGTCATGGTTTGGCTTAGCGCTTGCAAGTATAAGAAATGATGAGGCGGCAGCGTCCTCTCTCGGCGTTAATATTGTAAAATTCAAAGTGCTCGCCTTTGCGGTTGGAACCGCAGTAGCTGGCTTAGCTGGCGGTGTTTACGCCCATTACATGACCTTCATTTACTCAAGCGATTTTGCGTTTCTCGTATCGATCTCGATTTTATCCATGGTGGTCATAGGCGGCATTGGCACCATCCGTGGACCAATAGTAGGCGCTATAATTCTGGGAATTGCACCAGAACTGTTTCGATTCATTTCGGATTACCGCATGATTGTCTATGGGGGTCTCCTGGTTTTGATGATGCTGTTTCAACCTCAGGGCATCGTCGGGAAAGGCAGTTTTCTGGCAAATAAATTCGAAGCGCTTTTTGGCAAAGGGCGCAAGAAAAGTGTGGTGAGCTGATATGGGGGACATGCTAACCGTTAAAGGTTTAAAAATGTATTTTGGCGGCTTGAAAGCCATAGATGGCATCGATCTTAGCCTTAAGGAGAAAGAAACTCTAGGTGTCATTGGTCCGAATGGCGCCGGAAAAACGACAATGTTTAACTGCATTTGCGGTGTGTACGAGCCTACTGAGGGTCAAATTCTCTTGAACGGACAGGAGATCCAAGGGAAGAAGCCTTTTGAAATCGCGCGGATGGGTGTCGCCCGTACGTTTCAGATTTCCAAGCCCCTCAGAGACATTTCTTTGCTGGATAATGTCGTCGCAGCTTTGGGCATAGAATACAATAAGGGATTTAAGCACCTCTTCGCTAAAAGTCATTCTCCCGTGGTGGTGGATCAGGCACTTGAAATTCTGGAGCGCGTGCAGCTCCTCGATGTTAAGGATAAAAAGGCGTCTGAAGTCAGTCTGGGGTATTTGAGAAGACTCGAAATTGCAAGGGCGCTGGCGATCAACCCTAAGCTTCTGATGCTGGATGAGCCTTGTGCAGGGCTCAGCAATTACGCTATAGGCGAGGTCATAGATCTGGTCTTTTACTTGAAAGAACAAGGGACAACCATCATGCTGATTGAGCACAATCTGCCAATCTCAATGAAGGTCAGTGACCGGCTGGTTGTTCTAAATTTCGGCAAGAAAATTGCGGAAGGATTGCCTAAAGAAATTCAGGAAAATCCTCAAGTCATTGAAGCCTATTTAGGGGAGGATGATGAGGATGCTTAAGCTCCAGGACGCGGAAATCTTTTATGGCCAGATGGAGGTTATCAAGAAAGTATCTTTGGAAGTGAAGCAAGGAGAGTTGGTCAGTGTCATTGGTGCCAATGGTGCCGGAAAATCAACTCTGATCAAGGCTATGATGGGCTTGGTAAAAATAAAAAACGGCAAATTGTTCTATGAAGGTGAGGATATAACAGATTATCCTGCCTGGAAGAGAGCGGAGCTTGGGATAGGTTACGTTCCAGAAGGCCGGCGAATATTTGGTGATCTGACGGTCGAAGAAAACTTGAAAATGGGTGCCTATAAAATCAAAGATAAGACTCAGATCAAAAAAAATCTTGAGAAAGCCTACGACATGTTTCCAAAGCTGTCAGAAAGGCGCAATCAGCTGGCCAGAACCATGAGCGGCGGAGAGCAGCAAATTCTTGCGATCAGCAGAGCGTTGATTCTTGAGCCCAGATTGTTATTGATTGACGAGGTATCCATGGGATTAATGCCCATAATGGTCAACTATTGCTTTTCGCTGATCAAAGAGCTGAATCAGCAGGGGATCACGGTTCTTGTCGTTGAACAGAACGCAAACAAGGTCCTGAGAATTGCAGACAGAGGCTACCTGATCGAGACTGGTCAAATCATGGTTGAAGGGACTGCGGATAGTTTGCGGAAAAACGATGTTGTTCTCAAGGCTTATTTAGGTGAGTAGGAAATGTTTCAAAATCGTAAGAATATTATAAAAAGCCTGTTGACTGAATAATTATTGTGTGTTAAAGTCTATTCAATTCATTAATTCCGGCCTCGGTTGAGGGGAAGGCTATCTTTCCTTTCTGCCGGCAAGACGTTTAAGCCGGATTCAAATTGTGATTCAGGAGAGGTTATTATGACACCCCAGGTTTTAAACCCATACAACAGCATCCATCATCATCATACGTTCTAGAGTTTGTATGCAGGTTTAAGACACCGCGCGTTGCAAGCTCTATTCGTCGTTTAATACGATTGAGCGTCCGCGGTGGTGAGATTGAATCAACAAACTGCCACCCGGTTTTCGGGTGGCTTTTTTATTTTCGCTAGGAGGCGTAACTATGAGATTTATGCACTATCTGTATGAAGACTACGCATATTTGAGAACATTGACCGCCAGTTTCAGAAAGTGGTCAAGACTTTATGGCTATGATGAAATTGACCCGCCGGCCATTGAAGACTGGTCGCGCTACCAGGATCTTCCTCCTGCTTTGACGAAGAGGCTGGTGAAGCTGATCGAACCTTCCGGGGCTATAGGATGCCTGAAAATTGACAACACCATGAGCTGTGCCTCCATGACCCTCAAGCTTCCGGAAGGGACGCCCCTCAGACGAATCTCATATAATTCAAAGGTCTTTCGGTATGGCCAGGGCGGCGGCATTGACGAGATCCTTCAGCTGGGCTGCGAAAATTATGCCGACCTGGGCCCGGCAGGGGATGTTGAGGTCATCCGGCTGGCGCTGGACGTCCTCGAAACGGTGGGAATCCCAATTTCTGACCTGCGCTTTGAAATTGGAAACTCCAGCTTTTTCAGAGCGATCTCCGAAATGGTGGAATTGTCTCCGGAAGCGGTAGAGACCATGATGAACCTGATTGAGGAAAAAAGATTGACCGCTCTGAGCGCTTTTCTGGAAAGCTCTGAGCTCCCGGAAGATGAAAGCCTATTTCTGAGTCAGCTCCCAGGGTTGTTCGGTGACTTCAAGGCAGTCTTTGCAAAAGCAACCTCGACACGTTTTGGCGATGCCTGCCAGGCAGAACTGAGTGCTCTGAAATCCTTGTACAAACTTCTCGAAAATCTAGGTTTGACAAAAATTCAGTTGGATTTAAGTCAGGGCGGCAATGAATTCAGATATTATTCCGGAAACATCTACAGGATTTTCAGCCAGCGCACAGGCAAAGCCCTCGTCACCGGGGGACGATATGACGGCATGAATGGCGTCGAAGTGGCTTGCGGCATCTCCTTCAACACAGCCAATGTGGTGGAGTGGATGAAAACCATGCACACGCCGCTCAACGTCCCGGCACAGTTCGATTACGCAGTCCTCTGTGATACAGATGATCCGGGCGATGCCCTGCAGATCGCTGCTGCGCTCAGGGACAGGGACTACAGTGTCGTGCTGGTTAAACTCAAAACCAGCATCAGCGACACCTTTGAACAGCCGGAGTGCAAATCTGCAAAATTTGTGTTGTCGGTTGAAGGTGATGACGCTGTGGTTTTCGATCAGCGCATGAATGAAAGCCGCAGAAGCAACGTTCAAAAGCTGCTGAACCAGCTCGAAATCAACGGGAAAAGGAGGAGTCAAATCCATGAAACCACTTAAAATTGCCGTCTCAAAAGGGCGAGTCAAAGAACAGCTGATCGCGCTCCTCAAAGAAGCGGGTTACGAGTTCGCAGATCTTAACAACCGCAAGCTCGAGCACGTGGATACCTCAGGAAGGATTAGTCTGATTTCAGTCAAAGCAGATGATGTCACGACTTATGTGGAAAGAGCCGCCGCTGATCTGGGGGTACTCGGGAATGATATTTTATACGAACGGAGCTTTGACGGGTATGAGCTCAGATATCTCCCTATAGGAAGATGCCGCATGTGTATTGCCGGTTTCAGGGGCTTCAACCTGTCGGATCGCAGCTTCGTGCGCGTGGCCACAAAATATCCTAAACGGGCGAGAGACGTGCTTGAAGAGAAGGGCATCAAGGGTGAGATCCTCTTCCTGTCCGGCTCGGTTGAGCTGGCACCTATAGTGAACTTAGCCGATTGTATCCTCGACATAGTCGAAACTGGAAAAACACTGGAAGAAAACGATCTGGTTGTCCTGGAAACGGTCGGACAGATTTCGTCTGTGCTGATTGCCAACCGGGTCTCCTTCAAGCTGATGAACGAACGGATGATGGACCTCTTAAACGATCTTGAGGCCGCGGAGAAAAGGGGAACGAGCAAATGAACATCATTAATTTTGAGAAAGGGTCCGCAGCCGCATCTATCGGAGCGATTGTACGCAGAACAACCGAGACCTCTGAGGAGGTTCGGAGTTCTGTCAGTAAGATCATAGAGGATGTCAAAGCACGAGGGGATGCCGCCTTGATGGCATGGACCGAGAAACTGGACGGCGTCAAGCTCCAAAGCCTTCGCATTTCTGACGAGACCATAGAAGCCGCTATGCGGGATCAAGTCACCCAGGAGGACCTGAGAGTTCTCAAAACAGCTGTGGCACATCTCAGGACCTATCACGAAAAACAGCTCGAAAAAGGCTATGAGATTCAGCCAAGACCAGGCGTCTCCCTGGGTCAGCGCATTGTACCGCTCAGACGTGTGGGGCTCTACATTCCGGGTGGTAAGGCAGCCTATCCGTCCACAGTGCTGATGAACGCTATTCCTGCCCAAGTGGCGGGTGTCCCCGAAATTGCCATTTTTACACCGCCGTCCAAAGAGGGTTCCGTGAATCCTTACGTACTCGCGGCAGCTGGAATTCTGGGCATCAAGGAGATTTACGCTGTTGGCGGTGCTCAAGCTGTCGCGGCTTGCGCCAACGGTACAGAAACAATAGCACCTTGTGATAAGATCGCGGGACCGGGCAACCAGTACGTGGCTGAAGCCAAGCGTCAGGTCAGCGGTCAGATCGCCATAGATATGATCGCCGGACCAAGCGAGGTCCTGATTATTGCAGACCAGACGGCAGACCCAGAGCTGGTGGCGGCAGACCTGCTGGCACAGGCAGAGCACGACGAGCGTGCCGGCCTCGTGGTTCTGACTACGGACGAGAGCTTGCCGGAGCGGTTGAAAGCAGCTCTCGACAGGCAGCTTGAGACCCTTCCCAAACGAGACATTGCTTCGGTTTCGGCGGCCAATCTGCTGGTGGTGCTTTGTGATGATCTTGAAGACGCCTGCCTGGTCTCTGATGTCATAGCCCCTGAACATTTGGAACTGATGGTCGAAAATCCTCGCGCGCTGCTCGATAAAGTGAACTACGCAGGGTCCGTCTTCCTGGGCAGCTACACACCGGAAGCCTTGGGGGACTATTACGCAGGCACGAACCACACCTTGCCAACCAACGGGACAGCGAGATTTTCATCACCCCTTGGGGTCTATGACTTCATGACCCGCTTCTCCTATCTTGAATACACCAAAGAAGCTTTTATGAAGGAAGCTTCAGATGTCGAGCACTTCGCGCGGCTCGAGGGCCTGGACGCCCATGCGGCATCAGTCACGAAGAGAAAGAATCTGAAGCCATGATCCGCCTTCATGCCAATGAAAACCCCTACGAACGCCGGCTCGATGACCTTGCGGCTGCTATTGGCGGCCTCAGGCTCAACGAGTATCCGGATGAAGACGCCCTTGAACTCCGGCAGGCGGTCAGCGATTACACCGATTGGCCACTGAATGGCATTGTCTGCGGCAATGGATCAGACGAGCTCATCAAAATGTGCGTCGAGGCGTTTGTCTCACCCGGAGAAAAAGTTTTATCCCATGGTCCGACCTTTGTAGAATACCGTGTTATGACTGAGATCAGAAAAGCAGTCTATATTCAAACCTTGCCGGATGAAGATTTGAAACTTAACCAGGCTGCTTTTATGGCATGTCTGGAAGAGGAACAGCCCAGTCTGGTTTTCCTATGTAATCCCAACAATCCTACCGGTGAGACACTGACGGCGCCTTTCGTTGAAAAGGTGATTGAAAAGGTCTCCGGAATAGTAGTCCTTGATGAAGCCTACACCGAATTTGGACTGAACACCTTCCTTGATCAGCTTCCCCAATATCAGGACAAGCTGATCCTTCTGAGAACGCTTTCCAAAGCCTTCGGTCTCGCAGCGCTGAGAGTGGGCTATGCCCTGACTTCGGAGGCAAATGCCGCTGCACTCAACCGGGTAAGGATGCCCTACAACGTGACGGCGGTGTCGCAGGCGCTGGGCGCGTTCGCACTTAAAAATCCGTCAGTTATGGAGGCGCAGGTTGCCCTGATTCGTGCAGAACGCGACAGAGTTTTCAGCGTGCTTAGTCAGATCCGTGGCATGGAGCCGCTGGTGTCTGAAACCAATTTTATCTTGATTCGGACGAAGCCGGAATGGGTATCCCGAATTCAGAGTGTAGTTGAGTCAAGAGGCTTCAATCTCCGATTTTTCGGGGAGAAGGACGGCCTTGGGGCGTATTTTCGAGTTACCATCGGCAAAAAAGAGAATAATGATGCTGTCCTCAGCATCCTGAAGGAGGTCATGGCTTCATGCGAGTAGGCGAAGTCAAGCGAGATACATCCGAAACGAAAATCCAGTTGAAACTGACTCTGGATTCACAGGCGCCCTCGAAAATTGATACTGGGCTGCCTTTCCTGGATCATATGCTATACCAAATCGCAAAGCACGGACGGATGAACCTGATGATTGAGGTCAAGGGGGATCTGGAAGTGGACTGCCACCATACCGCAGAAGACGTGGGTATGGCTTTTGGCATGGCTCTGAAGGAGGCCCTAGGCAGCAAGGCGGGCATTCAGCGCTTTGCAGACCGCATAGTGCCCATGGACGAGGTCCTTGCCCTGTGTGCCATTGATCTCAGCGGGCGCGCTTATTTAGGCTATGACGCGGTTTATCCGTCTCAAATGCTGGGGACCTTGGCCACAGAAAGCGTCCGGGAATTTTTCAAGGGCCTTGCGGACAAGGCCGGCATGTGCCTGCACTTCAGGATAATGACCCCGGGCAATACACACCACATGGTGGAGGCTCAGTTCAAGGCTTTTGCCTTGGCGCTGAGAGATGCGGCCACGGTCCAGGAAGGCGACACCAGTGTGCCGTCAACCAAGGGCATGTTAGATTAAAGAGTTGGAGGCAAAAGCATGAATGATCAAGCAGTAGAATTACGAAAACCAATCGCCATTATTGATTATGGCGTGGGCAATATTCAGAATCTGATAAATGCCTTTGAGCGCCTGGAAATTCCAGCGGTTCTCACGGCGGACCACGACGTCATTCTAAATGCCGAGCTCTCCATTTTGCCCGGCGTGGGCGCATTCAAAGACGCCATAGACAAGCTCAGGAGCACCGGCATTGACCGGGTGATCCAGCAGCGCGTACGCGAAGGGCGGCCGCTCCTGGGCATCTGTCTGGGCATGCAGCTGATGTTTGAAGCCAGTGAGGAGGACGGCGACTGGGAGGGCCTTGGGCTCTTGAAGGGCCGTTTTGTGAAGTTTGATGAGACTATGGGTCTCAAAGTGCCCCACATGGGCTGGAACAGACTGGTCAAAGAATCTCAGGATCCGGTGGCCGATGGTCTCCCGGAAGACGCCTACGCCTATTATGTGCACTCGTATTACCTGGCGGGCGGCGACGACCAGGACATCATTCTCTCAAGTCCATACGGCGTCAAAGTACCCGGACTGATTCGAAAAGGCAGTATTGTCGGCATGCAGTTCCACCCTGAAAAGAGCGGTGCCGTTGGTGAATTTTTAATCCGTCAGGTCCTGGCGGTCTTGATGGGAGGTACACAATGAGAATTTATCCGGCAATAGATATCAGCGGCGGCGCTTGCGTCCGGCTGTTTCAAGGTGATTTTGGCCAGAAGACGGTCTACAATGCGGACCCTGTGGCAGTCGCAAAGGATTTGAAGGAAAAGGGCGCACAGCGGCTTCATGTTGTCAATCTCGACGGCAGCGTGGAAGGCTGTATTACCGAAGATATGAAAGCACTGATTCGCGGCATTAAAGCGGCGTCAGGCGTACCGATGCAATTTGGCGGAGGTATTCGCACCATGGAAGATCTCGAGGCGGTGTTTGAGGCAGGGGCGGATAAGGCCATTTTGGGGACGTCCGGGGCTCTGGATACCCCATTTCTCGAAGCGGTGCTGGCGCGGTTCGGAGACAAGATCGTCTTGTCGATTGATGCCCGTGACGGTTACGTGGCGACCCGCGGTTGGCTGGACACAGAGAAGATCACAGCAGTTGAGCTGGCGGAAAGGGCACAGCGGCTTGGCGTCGCAGCGGTGGTTCACACGGATATAGCCCGTGACGGTGCCATGAAGGGCCCTAATGTGGAAGCCTACAGAAAAATGAGAGAGGTCTACTTTGGCATTTTGATTGGCTCCGGCGGCATCTCCAAGCTCGAAGATCTCGAAGCGCTTAAAGCTGTTGGCGTTGAAGATGCTATAGTCGGAAAAGCCATTTACGAAGGCGCGCTGGAAATCAGGCGCTGCGAGGAGGTGTAAGCATGCTGGCAAAGAGAATCATTCCCTGTCTCGACGTCCGTCAGGGTCGCGTCGTTAAAGGCAAGCGGTTTCAGGCTATAGAAGATGTAGAGGATCCGGTGGTGCTCGCTGACCGTTACTGTAAGGAAGGCGCGGATGAACTGGTTTTTTATGATATTACTGCCAGTGCTGAGGATCGTGGGATCTTTGACGAGGTGGTTCGAAGGGTTTCGAAAGTGGTCAATATACCGTTGACAGTAGGGGGCGGTATAGCGACGGTTGAGGATTTCACGCGCGTACTGATGGCGGGTGCGGATAAAGTGTCAGTCAATACCGCAGCCGTTCGTAGGCCGGAGCTCATCCGTGAAGCAGCCCTAAAATTTGGCGCCCAGTGTGTGGTGCTCTCTGTAGACGTCAGCAAAATGGGGCCTGATCGATGGGAAGTCGTCGTTAAAGGCGGCCGGGAAACCACTGGCATGTCTGCGCTGGAGTGGATCAAGCAAGGTGTTGCCCTCGGAGCAGGTGAAGTTGTGGTCAATTCCATTGATCAGGATGGCGTCAGGAAAGGCTATGATGTTGAGTTCCTGAAGCAAGTCACTGCCGCAGTCAACGTCCCGGTCATTGCCTCCGGCGGCGCAGGTGCTCTGGAGCATTTTGAGGAAGCCGCACGGGTGGCGGATGTCGATGGCATTCTTGCAGCCTCTGTGTTCCACTATGGGGATATATCCATAGGAGATCTGAAAAGCTATCTGTTGAGTCGCGGTGTCGCGGTCAGGCCACTGGACCATAGGTTTGACAGAGCAGCCACAGAAGCTGCAGAACAGGGAGGAAATTAAACCATGAAGTCATTAAAATTTGACGTCCAGGGGTTGATCCCTGCCATTATACAGAATGCAGCCACCGGAAAGGTGCTGATGCTCGGCTACATGAATGAAGAAGCTTTAAGCAAAACCAAGGAGGAAGGGGTTGTCTGGTTCTACTCCAGAAGTCGTTCCCGGCTCTGGAAAAAGGGCGAAAGCAGCGGCAATGTCCTTGAAGTCGTCGCCTTGGCTGAGGACTGTGATGCTGACGCACTGCTGGTTTTGGCGAATCCTGCGGGCCCTACCTGCCATACTGGTGCAGAGAGCTGTTTTGAGACCCTTGGGGAATCCAGCAATATTGGCACGGGCGTCGCGAAGCTCGTAAAGGTCATTGACGGGCGTTACAAAGAGCGGCCTGAAGGCTCTTATACGACGTATCTCTTTGACAAAGGCCTCGATAAAATCCTCAAAAAAGTAGGTGAAGAGGCGGCCGAGGTCATTATTGCCTCAAAAAACGAGAATAGGCCTGAGCTGGTAGGCGAATTGACAGATCTGCTCTTCCACAGCCTGGTGTTGATGCGGGAAAAAGGCGTCGCAGTTGAAGAGGTGCTGAAGGAACTAAACAGAAGAGAACGATAGGCTTGTTTCATAAGGGAAGTGAAATTGGTACGGCATGAGTCGGTTTAAAACCTTTGCCGCATCAGCGTCACTTCCCTTTTGTTAAATTTTTCTCTAAAAGCCAAACTCAAATGAAATTGGCATCGCTTGAACACCCATTCAAATGGTATAATAAATTAGTAAGCTTAGCGCAAGCGGCAGCAGCCAAAACGAAGCGAGGTGGACAAATGTCGCGTTTATCAAGACTACTGATAGTACTGATCCTGACTTTATTGCTGAGCGCCTGTATGTCCGCTGAGCCCCGGCAGCCTGATCTGAGTTCTCTGGATGTCATCAACAATGTTGAGGGCGACCTGATCATTCGCAGACAAACGGAGGATATTTGGATCTATACCGCCTACCTGGAGGAGGCCTCCAAAAATGGACTGCTTGTGGAGAGTGCATCCGGTATTGGCATCATAGACCCGCCTGACAATTTGGATCAGGCAGAGCGCTTGAATGCGCTCATTGAGGAGTATTTCAACACCAAAGTAAACCAGGTGCTCTGGACAGGAAGAATCCTGTCGAGACAGCCTGTTTGTCAGTTTTATCAAAACGAAGGCGCTGAAGTGTTCGTGATTGAAGCAGTCGCTGTGGATGAGGGACTCAAAGACGTCAGTGTGTTCCGCCCCAATGAGCAGGGTCTTAATTTCGCTGACAAGATTTTGAAGCCCTTGTGCTTCAGGCAGGATGGAACCCTTGAGGAACTGCATATATCGCTATGGCTGGAAGAATCAGAGCTGCTTTATGCCGGTCCGAACCTGATCAGTCCGGACATCGAAATGATTATGACACCTGTGTATGAGTCGGTGGTATGGGAAACTATAGTCGGCGGTCTCGCCAGTGCAGTACCGGCACCGGCAATTGTGGTAACGAATACAGGAGCCGCAGGTGGTGTCGATATTTATGAACACACTAAATCCCTCATACTCGAAAGGGAATTCACGTTGACCTACGGTGCAGCTAAGCTGCCCCTAAGGACAATCTTCGAAGATGATGAGCTTCTCAGCATTTTTGGTAAACCCGAGAAAATTGAGGAGTCAATCCTGGGGATAGGCGCTGACACTTTCATTGGATCGACCATTCGAACCTTTACTTTCAATAAATCCCAGGTCAGTCTGTTCGCGCCTTCAGGCAGTGAAAAGTTCTGGCTCACTTCTGTGGTCTCCAGAGATCCGCGCTTCAGTACGTCCAGGGGAATCAACGTAGGGGAATCGCTTACGATTCTCATGCTGAAGTACCCTGAAGCTGAGCCTGTTCCAAATGAAGAAACCGATCCGGGAAATATGGATTACATCTATGATCATGGGACACAGGGCGAGTATGCGTTATATTTCGAAGTGCGTGCCGGCGTGATCGACAAGATCAGTTTAGTCTACACACTGAGATGAAATGGAATGAGGTGTCATTTTGATCCATGTTTTTGGACATAAAAATCCGGATACGGATTCTATAGCGTCAGCCATTGCCATGGCTTGGTTTAAACGTGCCCAGGGCCATGAGGCTATGGCATTCAGATTGGGAGACGCTGCGTCTGAATCGCGCTTTGCTTTGACTCAGTTTGGCATAGAGCTTCCGCCGCTGCTTAGAGAAGTGCGTCCGGATGTCAGGCATTTGGAATTTGACAGGCATGCGCCCTTGTCTCCTCAAGATTCCATTCTGACGGCCTATAGAAACTTGGGGGATGCTTCTGCCAAGGCCTTGGCTGTCACGGAGCCGGACGGAAAATTGTCTGGGATAGTCACCATGAAAGATATCGCCATGGGATTTTTCAACTGGAAAGGAGACTTGCTGAAAACCACACTTGCCAATATGGTGGATAGCCTGGAGGCTCAGATTCTCCACGCCTCCTGCACCAGTATTGAGGGCAGGGTGCTGGTCGCCGCATTCTATAAGGATACGCTGATCGATCGCTCAAGCATTGATGAATCGACCATCGTGATCGTTGGTGACCGGTATGATGTGCTCGAACATGCTGTCAGGCAAAAGGCGGCGCTCATTATTATTACCGGCGGACTCACCATCCCAGGGAAGATCCTCAGGCATGCCAGAGAGTCGGATGTCTGTATGATCAGAACGCCGTATGATACCCTGAAGACTGCTCGTCTCATTGCCTCTTGCGCGCCGGTGTCCGAAATCATGGTCAGAGAAAATCTGACGAGTTTTTATGAGCATGACGACGTTTCGGAAGCCCGGGAAGTCATGGCGGGCAGCCGCCACACAACCTTTCCGGTAACGGACGCCTCCGGTCGATATGTGGGATTTCTTTCGCGAAGACATTTACTGAGGCCCAACAAGCATCTCGTCATTCTGGTAGACCACAACGAGTACGCTCAGAGTGTTGACGGCCTGAAGGAAGCTGAAATTCTCGCCATTGTCGACCATCACAAGCTTGGGGATGTCGTCACCAATCGTCCGCTGACGTTCGTTTGCAGGCCGGTTGGAAGCACTTGCACTCTCGTGGGGGACTTAATAAGGGAAGAGGGGATCGTACCTCCCTCAAATATTGCCGGCATTCTGCTGTCTGGCATCATCTCAGATACATTGAACTTTCAATCGCCTACAACGACCGAGGAGGACCGCACTATGGCAGTGTGGCTGTCGTCGCTGATAGATGGCAGCTTCGATCTTGAAAATTATGCTAAAGCGCTGCTGAAATCAGGCACTTCACTGGAAGGACAAACCGTAGAGGCGATTTTCTTTAAAGATTTCAAAATTTTCAGAGATGCGGATACGAGCGTTGGCGTTTCCCAGATCTTTACCTATGGTCTTGAAGAGGTGGAAGTCCGAAAAGAGGCTATCCTTGAAATGGTCCAAAAGACCCATAAGGAGCAAGGCTTTGACGCGACGGTGTTTATGGCTACAGATCTCCTGAGTCAGGGGTCGTGTTTGTATTATAAATCCAACATTTCCGGCCTCATTACCAAGAGTTTTGAGGTGGATGAAATTCAAGGCGTGTTTGTTGCGGGACTTCTTTCCCGAAAGAAACAGGTTATACCGCGTCTGCTGGAAGAAATTGGCCTCTCCAGACAGATGAGCTGAGGGTCAGGCTAGAGAAGATTGGGTGGTGGGAGGATGAAGGAAGCTTTATTCTATGTCAAGCGCGAGGCATCCAGTGTGCAGTGTCAATTATGTCCAAGGGGTTGTGTCATTGAACCGGGCTGCAGCGGCGACTGCCTGGCCAGAAAAAATGAAAGCGGTACGTTGACCAGCGCGTCTTATGGGCAGATTACCTCCTTTGGAGTGGACCCCATAGAGAAAAAACCGCTGTACCATTTCCATCCCGGTCGTGACATTGTCAGCTTTGGGTCATTTGGATGCAACTTGCACTGTCTCAACTGCCAGAATTATAGAATTTCTCAATTTGTTGCCCCTTCCGTGACCTTGTCGCCTGAGCAGCTGCTGGCACGAGCGATCGAAGAGCCAAGGAGCATTGGCATTGCGGCAACTTACAATGAGCCTACAGTCAATTATGAATATGTGCTTGAAGTTTTTAAGCTCAACCGGGCTGCCGGATTTAAAAATGTCCTGGTGACCAATGGGTATCTGAACCCCAAACCATGGGAAGCGCTGCTGGACTTCACGGATGCAGTCAACCTGGACGTCAAAGCCAATGATCCTCGTTTCTATGAATCTGTCTGCAAAGCGACGCTGACACCGGTGCTCCGCAGTCTGGACGCCTTGCTTGAAAGGCAGGAGGTTCATACAGAGCTGACCTGGCTTCTGATTGAAGGCCAGAATGACGATCCTGTGAAACTTTCAGCTTTCGCAGAACGCGTCGCCGCCATCAGGCCGGAGACCCCGCTGCACATCAGCAGGTACTATCCCAATTATCTGATGAATCATCCTGAGACGAGAAAAGAAGCGCTGTTTTCGGCGCGTGATACGGCAAACCAATATTTAAGCTATGTCTACATAGGCAATTTGAGCGAGGGCGATCATGGGACCCATTGCGCAAACTGTGGAGAAATCCTCGTTCAGCGCTTTGGCTATGAGATCAGTATCAGAATAAAAGATCAGTATTGTCCAAAATGTGGTGCACTTCATCCAATACGGATGGATTAGATGGTATACTTGGGGTATATATCTCACAAGAAAGGAGCGTGTTCGAATGGAGATTACTTTCAGACCTATGCGTGAACAGGATGCGGAGGTCATCATCAGTTACAAACATGGCAATGATTATGCGTGCTTCGATTCTGAGAAAAACCAGACGGACATTGATTCGCTCCTCAGCGATCCCAATGTGGACATTTTTGTAGCCATCAGCGAGGAAGATGAGATCCTCGGATTCGCAGAGGTCGCCTTTGACGAAGACGACATCCTTGAAATGAGCGGTGCGCTCTTGCCGGAGTTTACAGGGATGGGCCTTGGGTGCAACTTTATCACAGAGTGTATCAATTTTCTCGTCGAGCATTATGATTATGCCGGCGGCGCTCTGCGCACTCTGATTCAACCGGGGGATCGCCATGCGCAAAAAGTTTTGGAACGCGTCGGATTCCAATTGGTGGAGACCACTGAGGATTGGATCGAAATGCAGATTGATCTTTAAAAGACTTTGAGATATTGGCTTAAAATAAAAAAGGACTGGCAAACCAGCGAGAAATCAGGTTAGAGATATCCTGACAGCGCGCAGCTGGTGGCCAGTCCTGTTTATTCACAGGAATTGAAAGGTGGTTGGCTATGAAAATCCAGTATAGGCTATGGCTGGGCGATGAAGGTGAAAAAGTTCTGGGAAGCGGACCGGTTGCATTGCTCAAAGGGATTGCCTCCACAGGATCACTGAGCGCGTCCAGCAGACAGATGGGCATGTCGTACTCCAAAGCGTGGCATGTGATTCGCCGGCTTGAACAACACCTGGGTCTGGAATTAGTTGTCAGACGCGTCGGGGGTTCAAGAGGCGGAGGCGCAATCCTGACGGCTGATGCCGATGAGCTGATTGAACGCTATGAAGCCTTTTGTAAAGAAGTGGAGCAGTTTATTGGGCGCGCCTACGGTGAACACCTTGGAAACTGGCTGGAAAGTCGGGGGAATAAATACTCTGATTGAGTTTATACTGTCCAAAGAAAATGCCGAATTAAAAGCAATAGCGTTATATGGACAGGATAGAACAAATAGCCTACATGCTTTGGCAGACGAAGTCCGGTATAAGGCAATCCGTAAATGAGCGGCAGCGCCCCCAGCGCGAGGACTTGAATGGAAACCCGCGTCGTTTCCCAGTAATACCAGGACAGCGCTGCAAGTGCAAAGGTCATGAGGGCAGGTTTTTCGTAAAACAAGTGAAAAGCGAGAATTAGAAGCAGACCGTAGAGCCCGTAGGAGTAATCTATTGTCCAGGCGCTCGCGAGGATTGGAATTGCCAAAAACTTAATGAACAGCTGACGCTGCGAAAGGCATAGGATGATGCCAAGACCTGCAGCCAGAGTGAAAAAAATATTTAAACCGCTCGGGACAAAGTAACTGTAGGGAACTTGGGAGATCAAACCGTAAAGCAGCATCCTCAGGAGATATCGTGGCTGACTTCGGGTTAAACGTGCACCACGGGCCACCAAAAAGGCAAATATGGGAAAGGACAAACGTCCGATCATGCGCCAGACAATTTGATCCGGGAATAACAGATAACCAATATGGTCAATGAGCATGGTGAGAATGGCAACCAGTTTAAGGGTATCATCACAAGCTGGTTTTTTTATGGCATCTTCCAATTTGAGCACCTCGCAAATTTGACTTGGATCATCAGGCAGCAAAGATTTTTTTCGAAATGAGGTTTACTTATGCAAATCACAAAGCTCTCTTTCAAAAAGAGGACGCCCATGGTAGAGGTATGGCTGGATAACAGTTTAGGTCTCATTTGCCATCTGGACTTGGTCCTGAAATACCAGCTGGAGACGGGCATGATACTCACTGAAGATGCTTTTGAAACACTCAGGCAGGATCAGCTGTCCCTGGAAGCCTGGCATAAAGCACTGCGTTATTGTCTTTCGAGGACGAGGACTGTCGCAGAAGTGAAGCGCTATCTGTCCTCAAAAGAGGTGGACAATCACCTTGTGAACAGCATTCTGGAACGGTTGAAGAAGGATTACGAATTGGACGATTTAAAGGCGGTCATTGAATATGATGAGCAGAATCGCGGGCGAATAGGGCGCAGTCGGATTCGAAGTGATCTGCAGCGTCGAGGTGTTTCGGGATCTGTCATCGATGCTGCATTGGGCGGCCAATATGCAGAGGATCGTGAAGCGGAGGAACTTGAAGCTGCTCTGGCGCTGGCTCGAAAAAAGATCACCAGTGATCGTGGGGAGGATCCGCGAAAAGTTGCCATGCGTGTCGTTGGGCTGCTTCAGAGAAAAGGATACAGTCAGAGTCTCATCCGAAAAGTTGCGGACACACTTGAACTCAAACTCTACTGAACAGGTTAACTTAAGCAGAGCCGCGAAAGCCGCAGCTCTGCTTAATTTTTGACTAACTGTCTAATTCTCCGGAAAAGTTAAAAAGCCTTTCTCTATACATAATCTGTAAGATAAGGTTCGAACCTTGTCTTTAAACTGAATGTCAATGGCATCGCCATCCTGAGAGAGAACCTCGCCCCAGCCGAATCTGAGATGGTGTGCAGCGCCGCTGCGACATTCGGACGAGGCCAGAATGGCATCACGGGCAGACCCTAAAGCGCTCGGACGCAGACGTTCAAGTCCTTCCATGATTTCAGTGACGAACAATGACAAGCGAAGGTGACGGCCGCCGCCAAATCTCGAGTGCATGATCCGGACGCTCTCGCGAGCGCGGCTGACACCGACGTAGAACAAGCGCCGCTCCTCCTCGAGAAGCAAGCGTTCGGGCTCTGTTCGAAACTCCTCTTTGACTGGAAAAATGCCTTTCAGAATGTCTACCAAAACGACGTGGTCAAACTCTCGCCCTTTGGAAGCGTGGAGGGTGGAAAGCGCAACCTTGGCATCATCACCGCTCGGACGATACCGGTCCAGTGCGGCAAGTCTCTCAAAAAATGGCTCCGGCCGTTCAAATCGACTCGCAACGGCGATCAGTGAAAACCACATGGAACGTATGCGGTCCGCAGATTGTCCCAGTGAGTTCTGAGCGAATTCCAGATAGCCAGAATAGCCGAGCTCGCCGTCAATGGTTTCTAAAAAGTCTGCGGCGCGCATGTGCTTTAAGCTCCGCACCGTTTGCTGGACACGCCGTATTCGCTCGCTGGCGTGCCCTTTTCTGCCGATGGTTTCCAGGCTGACTTCAAACACATCCCGCCCCCGGTGATTGAGACGGATCGTCTCGACGGCTTCCTTATTAAGCCGCAGTTCTGTCTTGTAAACAATGCGCACAAAGGCGTCCAGATCAGCGGGATTTGAGGACAGTTTGAGAAAAGCTTCCAAGTCTCTAACCAGCCAATGGTCTGATAAGCTGCGTCTGCCGGCCTCGATCTTGAAGGGAATGCCCGCATCGAGCAGCGCGTCCATTACAGAGAGTCCGGAGAGATGATTTCTGTACAAAATTCCGGTGGTATGACCCGGGACCTCTTGATTTTTCAGTTGGTCCAGTATAGCTCTATTTCGGTCGCTGTAAGTTTCGAACTCTACAAGGTTGACCTTGCCGCCGCTGCCCCTGTCGGTAGTCAGCGTCTTATCATAACGCGTCTGATTGTGGCAGATTATTCTGGAACACACATTGATAATTTCCTGTCTTGACCTGTAATTTTTGCTGAGATGATACAGGCGGCCGCCAGGGAACTGTGATTCGAAGCTCATGAGCAGCTCGGGACTGGCGCCTCTGAAGCCGTAAATGGCCTGGTCATCATCTGCGACAATAAAAAGATTATTGGCGGGATAGACCAACCGTTTTAAGATCTCGTGCTGAACCTTGGATGTATCCTGGGCTTCGTCAATTTGGACAAAGGGATAGCGTTTCTTCAGGCGGTTCAGAATGTTGCTGTCTTCCTGAAGCAGCTTCAGAGCCGCCAGCAACAGGTCGTCGAAGTCCATGACGTGATGATTGGCTTTCAAAGCCTCGTAGGCATCAGAAATCCTGTCGATCTCCGGAAAATCCAATCCGCTTGAAGCCAGTTTGCCGCTGGCGTACATCATGTTTCTCGCATACCCGATTTGATTGGACAGCGCTTCATACTGATCGTCATTCAGACGAGTGCCTGTAACCTGACTGGCCGCAGCAGACAGTAGCTCCCTTTGGTGAGCCAGTAAGGTTTTTGGGCGGATGCCGCGCTCTTTCCATACCTGGCCCAGTACTTTGAAGGCAAAGCTATGAATGGTTGAGAATTCAAACTGGTGCCTGAAATTTGGACGAAAACGGGCTGCGTAGCGCTGCGCCATATCAGAGGCGGCAGCTTTGCTGAAGGTCAGGTTGAGCAGGTTTCTTGGATCGAGGCCGTGATGCTCAGACAGATAAACAGCCCGGGCCAGCATCAGTGTTGTTTTTCCGCTTCCAGGTATTGCAAGGGTTAAAGCAGGGCCTTCATAGTGGCAAATGGCATCCTGCTGATCTTTACCAAAGAATAGATTGAGTTCTTGTTCAAGTACTTTAAAAAAGGACATGTTTCACCTCCGGTAAGATCTTATAATTGTATCATATTTAAACAGAAAAAATAAATTTGAGAAAGTAAATGGTTAGAGGGTAAAGATATAAAAGCTCATTGAAAAAAGACTTCAATAAAATCCATTTAAAGCGGTTGCGACATGTGGGTAAAAAATGGTTTACTTATAGTAGGGAATGAGGTAAGATATTCTGTGACTATGACGTCGTGATGCAGGATAATCAAGACATGACACGCTAAAGATGACGTACGATCCCGCCAATGGAGA